>Ga0334722_10000094_pt1 | contig 125798 bp, 206 predicted proteins | sample C3_bottom_MG_FD_207210 | JGI IMG/M metagenome (GOLD analysis project Ga0334722, IMG submission 207210) | Sediment microbial communities from Yellowstone Lake, YNP, Wyoming, USA - C3_bottom | ecosystem: Environmental > Aquatic > Freshwater > Lake > Sediment | place: USA: Wyoming | collected... | reverse complement strand
CTGACCGACACGACCCCGGTACCCGGATACGGCTCCACTTCGTCCAGCGTTCCCTTCTCGAGCGCCGCGGCGTACCGGCCCGTACTGGCGATCCATGCCGCGGATTTCAGCACGATCTCCGACGGCGAAAGCAGCGCAATCTCGCCCGTGTAATAGTTCGTCACCGTGCGGATCAACACGACGGAACCGACGCGAAGCGGACTGACGATCTTCATGTGCCTCTCCTAAAAATGTGCCTCTACCCTGCTATAGTAGTCAGGCCCCATGCGTTCGAGGTCGAGAATCGGAAACTACATGGACGGCCCGATGACCGCAGACTCGAAGATCGGCCGCTTCGGCGCCGACTCAGGCATCAGGGGGCCTCTTTCCGCGCCTCTTCCACCACTCGTCCGACGAGATAAGAGGATGGCCTTCTGTCTGGAAGTCGGTCAACCATAACATGCGGCACTCCGCACAGTAGTGATCGGTTACGACAATGAACCCGCGGAACGACCTCGTGGGCTTGCCGCACTTCGGGCACGGTGGATCGACCGGAATCGGCAGATTAACTGGAATGTCGTACACGAAATCCGTCATCTTAAACCCTTTTCAACCGATCAACACCCCCGCCTTCGACTCCCACGCCTCTACCGTCCTCGCCGGCGCGATCATCACGTCACGCTCGGGCGTCATGCGCCTGGCGGACAGAACGCGTCGGCGGCCGTCGACGAACGCGAGGTCGAACGGCTCCAGAACGCCGCGGCTGTGGAAGACCGTGCCGGGCGCGACGTGCGGGAAGACGAAGACGGTGTTTCCAAGGATCGGCTTCATGCCGATCAGGCCGGTTGTCCACTCCCGTGCGGTTCGAAAAACTATGAGGTTGAGTTTCTTGGCCACCTATGCTTGCTCAACAAAAAGATGCGTCACGGCGGGATTCACGGACGGCATCGAGTACGCCGTGACGGCGCCGCCCAGCACCGAACCGATCTCGTTCTTCAGCCCCGTAAGTTCGGCGCCCTCGATCTTGCGTTGATCGACGCGACATACGGAGACATGAACGCCCATGGGCCCTTCGGGAAACTCCTCCACGGAATAGCCGATCCCGTACACGCCTACACGCGCCATCGGTATCGGCTTCAGGGCGTCTTCGTCCGTGCGGGTAGGGCCTCGACCGGACGTCTCCCACGCTTTGGCGAGACGGCGCACGGCATCAGCGACGTCGAGCGCTTCAAACGGCAGGAAGTTTTTGTAACCGCGCTTTTCGCGCTCGACCGTGATCGCTATTGACATCCTCGCTGACTCCGATCTCTTGTGCATTTCGTACTCGTTCGCGGGGGTAAAATAGTTGCGCTCCAGAAGCCAAGCTGTGGCTTCGGTCTTGAGGTCCGAAAGCTCGGGCATCGCGCACGCGAACTGTTTGAGAAGAATTTCGGCGGCGTTTAGCGTTAGTACGACCGGCGAATCGGGCTCACGCGAGCGCTGGACGATCGCCGCGACGTCGTTGCGACGAACGGCGGCGATGAGCCATTTCCTGCGGCTGGCGACGCTCATGACAGAAGGTCTCTCCAATCGACCTTTTCGAGATCGACCCAAGTCCACTCGAACTCGCAGACCCAGCATCGCCAGCGATTCATAGGCGCTTCTCTGAATTCTTTCACAATATCTTCGGACGCGTCAAATATAGGCGTGTTCCATCGCTTTGGCGCGGCGCAGATATGCTTGAGGTTCAGACCCTGAAGACTGAGCCGGCGTTCCCCGTCGTGAAGATTGACGTCGGCGTAACATAAGAGCCTCGAATCACCGCGTATCTTCACGCCACGTCCGCCGATGAGCAGATTGTAAGCGCGCTCACACCACTTTTCGCCTCCGCGCCCCGTCGAGCGACCGAGAAACGCGTGAGTCAACACCTTATCGCTGATACTTGCCACGTTCTTGCACCTGAGCCAACGCGGTGGGAAAAATCCCTCCTCCGGTCTTACGCGAACGTAACCGGGCCCGAAGTAGCTCTCGACCGGAACAGTTTGAACGCGCCAACCTTCGGCGCATTGGACGCCGTCCGGTTGTACGATCGATTCACGGACGAAGCAGAGGTCGCACATTACGGTTTCCTCGCCGGAATCAGACGCTCACAGACGACCATGAACACTATCAAGGGAAACGCGAGCGCGATGGCAGCGACGTTCGCAATCGCCCACATCAGGCGCGGGCGCGGGAGGGTGCGCCATTGATCGCCGATCCATCTCATAAAGTCTTCCGCGCAGAAACCATTGCCTTCAGGCGACGGTAGTTTACGCCGCCTTGCCACGACGGCACCAAAAGCGCCATCGGCTCCCGAAGAGCCCAGTTGTAAAGCGATTCGTTGCGGTCCATCTACGCCTCCTTGTTTCGAATGGCCTCGGCGATTCTGCGACGGGCGATTCTACAGTAACCAGGATCGATCTCGATGCCGATAAATCTGTGGCCGGTACTGATGCAGGCCACGCCCGTGGTTCCCGAACCCGCGAACGGGTCCAGGACCAAGCCACCCGGCGCTGTCACGAGCGTGCAGAGCCACATCATGAGCGCCGTCGGTTTTACCGCGGGATGATCGTTGCTGCTACCGCGATCGGACTTACTGGCCTTAGCCACATAGAAAAAGCGGGACGCACCGCCCGTCGTGTTCTGGACGCCGATGCGCCTGTTCGCCCCGCCGTTAAAGCGGCCGTAGGTGTTTCGCTGACCGTCCGGGCCACGTCGCCTGGGGTGGCCGCCGGCAGGCCGGTCGCCCGCTTGCTCGTCGACGAGACGGGCGGCCTCCTCGTCCAAAACGAGATTCGCAGGCCATCGCCCGATCGCGTGCGCTTCGTACCCCTTGCGACCGCGCTCTCCGTAGACGTTCTTCGTCGGCGCGCTCGGCTCATCTCCGTTGACGCCGTATTCGTATCGGTCGCCGGCGTTGCGGCCGATACGACAGGCGTCGATGTTGAGCCCGCCCGTGCCGTGCTTGAGAATGTTCGCCGTCACGGTCTTCTCGCTCAGAGGCTTTCGGGCCACGATGATCGGCTCCCAAGCGGGCTTGAGCGCGGCCAGCGATTTCGGATAACCCTGCGCGTACAGCCAGCAAAGTGTGTCACGCAGTTCGAACCGGGCGTCTTCGACGGCACACGCGATCCTGTGAAACGTCCGCGTGCCTCCGAACACCAGCATGTGCGCGCCCGGCTTCAGCACGCGAAGCGCGGCCTTCCACGTCTCCGGGTTGAAGGAAACGCCAGACTGGTCCCAGTCTTTGCCCATCAGATGAAACTCGTAAGGAGGGTCCGTCACTACGGCGTCCACGCTCTGGCGCGGTAGCGTCTTAAGCGCGTCAATGCAATTCGCGTTTATGACGCGCCAACGCTCGATCTCTGTCGTACTGATGCGGGGATCAGACATCGACATGCTTGTCCTCACGCAAAAAGAAACCGTCCTTGCGGATCAGCTTCATTAGTTCATGCTGGAGATTCTGATGGTACGGATTGAGCCAGATGTCCTCGCCAACGTCGTACACCAAGACCTTGTGCCTGTGGGCCGGCGGCACGGCCTCGACGTAGTGCGGCCGCAGGACGACGATCTTGTCGGCCCACCCGCTCAGAAGCTCACGCGTGTCGTCTGAGGTCGTCTCCGCGCCGATCGGTATGGACTCGTGACTGAACAACTGCTTGAAGATGTACGCCAGTCCCACGGACCGGACGTTGCCGGCCGCTCAGATCGTAAGAATTTTCATCTCAAACTCCGCAAATGCCTTCGCACTCGTTTCCGAATCCGTCGGGCTTCGGCTTCGGCGCAAAGGCAACCTCTTTGAGGGGGATCATCGATTTATGAAGGAACACCTCGCCTTTGACGCCGGGCCGCGGCCGGCGCCGAGGCTCAGGTAGGTCAGATCGTAGACGTTAGTCATAGTCCACGCTCACGTTCTTCGGCAACTCGCCCTTGGCCCGCATGCCAACATCGCAGCGGCGGTTGCAGTCGCTGCGGTCGGGACAAACGCACCGATACGCCATGACGCCATGGAACTCTTCGCCGGGACCGCAACGAAGATAATTAACCAGGCGCAAGACCGTTGTGCTCTCATCCAGCCAGTAACCGCATCGCGCGCATTGAATTGTCGTAGTCATCTATTCCCCGTTTTGATACAGCACCTTCTTGTGCACGAGGCACCAGACCGTCCACGAGTCCTCATTCTCCCGCACGTCACATTGATTGCAACAGCGGCCCGAGACGTTCCAGTCCTTCAGCTTGGGAAGGTCCAAGCGAGCCAGGACGGACACGGCGACGCGCTCGCAACAATCGCACTTCATCTATGTCCTACGAAAACGTAGCCGTATTCCATGCCGTTAGAGCACCTCCCGACCCAGACTTGATCCGGGATCGTGACGCCAAACCAAACGAGAGTGTTCACGACCCATTTTACCATCCGACACGCTCCCGCGTTTCGGATGGACCACATGAACAGGCGCCGTTTGACCTCGCTCATCTACGGCTCCTGCTTCTTCCCACTACCGGAGCAAATCGTACTCCTCCACTGCGGGTGCCGTGTACCGGGCCCGACCTTTTCGACTGAACCGAAGCTTACGGAGTGGCGGACGATGCGGCCGTTGGCTTGAAGGCCCAGCGACCAGCAGGTGCAATCCGGGCAGGACGTGTACGCGACGACTCGCCGAGGATTCTCGCTTCCAAAACGTCCGGCCATCCTACTCCCCCGCCCTTTTCCGCGCCGCTTCAACGCGATCCAGCGCGTCCCGCAACTTAGCGTACACGTCCATGAACTTGCATCTGCATTCTTGCCGCCACGCAACAGCCAGCAGCGCTGACGTAGCCGTCTCCAACTCGTGGAACGTCAGCAACTCATTTCGCAGCATCATAATCGTCTCTTGCTGTCGGGTCGTCATCTACGGCTCCTTACGGCTTTCACCCACTTCGGTTCTTTGCCGCATCGCGCGCATGACTTTTCGAAACGTACAGACCACAAATTACGGCCGCTCTCGCATCCTCTATGAGTTCTTCCAGCGCAGTGAGGCGAGCGGAAACAATGAGGTCGGGCATGGGCTCACTATGATCCGGCGTTCGCGAGGACCCGCATTCGCCGCAGTATTGATGATGCCAGTTGTTTACGCCACCGCAACCCCGTGTACACATCCAATCCCGCTCGTCAGTTTTCATCTCGGGACCTCCATCTGTTTGATCCACTCACGGGCCATCTGTCGCGTGGAGGGATGATACACCACGTCGCCATAAGAATTTGTGACGTTCCACACTTTTCGGTAGCAATTGCCTCCGCAAAAGACAGAGAAGCGACTCCTGCGAACCACATAGCGCGACTTTTTCATCACGGGGCCTTCTCGTTCTTGGGGTCCGCGAGGGAAGCGCGGGCAGCGCGGCGGGCTTCGGCGGCGTCGATAGCCGCGCCCGGCTGCCCGTTGATGACTCGTTGTGCTGCCGACAACAAAACCGTCATCGCCTCCCACTCTCGCTTACTGACCGTCACCGTCTCGGGCTTGGTGTAGAATCGCACCGTCCTGGCCACCCGTGTCTTACGCTCTGGCATCGGACTATCTGTCCCGTCCGATATGAGTTCGCCCGGTGGCGGGGGCGTGCGCTTCTTCCATTCCTCCGGGCTCAGGTCTCCGTGACCGTGAAACTTCGCGGGCACGTCCTGCGGGGCAAGGGCGGCGCGGGCTTTTCTACAGGCCGCGCTATGGGGCTCACCGTCAATCGAATCTCCTTCGTCGTCATCCTCGCAAGAGCCGCACCAACAATTCTCACCGACGCCAACATCGATCAGCGCCGCCCTCAACACCGCCTCGATGCACAGCAGCCGTTCGCACTCGGCGCGGAGGCGTTCGACTTCGACTTGCGCCTGTTCGGCCCAGGCGCCAAGCCAATCGACGCAGTCTGGACATTCCTTAACCAGAGGATCGTGATGCGGCTTTACCGCAAGTTTGTAAGTCGTCATGTCGTCTCCTTTTTCTCCTGCCAGCATTCGTAACATTCGTCATAGTCGTCGGCGCGGAAGCATCGGGGGCAGAGGTTGCGGTCGCATTCGGGGCAGGTGCTGAGCTTGTGCAACGTCCACTCCTCGTCGCAACCTTCGCAGTTCTCGTTCATGTCATCTCCGTCGATCTACGCGACTCCGCGTCCACGGCGACGCACCATTTGCACGAGCATTCGTCATGCACGCCGGTACGCGGGCGATCGAGCTTGTCCAGGACCCTTCGATACTCGGTCTCGGCACGCATGATCGTCGCCTCCGCGACAGCACGAGCCTCGGACGCCTTCTGAAGCGTCTCCAGCAGGTCATGTTCTTCCGTCCAGTGCACAGGCTTAACCGGCGGGCCGCCGACGCACTTATCGCACTCCACGTAATGCCAGATCGTCCCCATCACATCACCACTTTGAACTTATCGCCCTCGGACGCCTTGGCCAGAAGCCGAAGCACGCCTTCGTCGATGTAGGGCCCGCGGCCCTTTTTCGCCGGGCCGCCGCACTTCTCACATGAGTCCGTGTGCTTGTCGATTTCGAGAGCGACGCCCGCAAGAACGCCGATCTTTCTCTTGGCCGCTTCAAACTCGGTTTCGATCTTCGCCAACTGAGCCCTGAATTCCTCCCTCTTGTCCTTGAGGTCCTCAGCGTGATCGGTCTTACGTGTCTCGGCCATATTTCTGTCTCCACAAAGGGGGATCGACAACGAAACTTCGACGGCACCGCCAATGACAGAGCCCACCGATCTCAAGTCCTCGTGGTGTCACCGATGCCGGCTGGCGGACGGGCGCGACACCGAAGACCTCGCCTTCGACGACAGGATTTTCGCACACATGACAGAGCAGCGGATCACAGCCCTCCCGCAGAGCCTCGTCCAGTAAGGCGCGGTCGACGCGCATCGGCGGGATACTGAACATGAGAAGTTCGTACTCACATATGATCCTAGCATCACTGACCTCATGCGAAAGGCCCGATTGCGGAATCGTATCTGCGCAAGCCGCCTTCTCAGCACTCACAATCAAACGGCTCATGTTCAAAACGACGTACCCCCATACGGGCGACGGGCCCTTGATCGAGTTTACGCAGTTCAGGCAGAGCATCAGCGCACCTGCCTGTGAATCAGGTGCGCGAAGTCGGCTGAGGAGACGTTTTTGATGAAGTAGATCGCCATGCGCACTTCCGGGCATCCGTTGCCCTGCTCGCGATGGCCCCCGATCTCCGTACCGCCGAACTTGCAGTCGCAGAACTTCTCGGACTTGTAGGCGCAGAGATGCCTCTGGACTTTTCGAAGCACGTCAAGGACGCGATGCTTCCCCCCGAAATCGACTTCTCTCACACGCTTCATCGTCATACCACGCTTTTCCTTGCTCGGATCGCTTCTCTCGAAATGTGAAGCCCCGTGACCTCCGCGTCGGTCAAGACACCACGACTGTTGCACATGATGGCATCGACGATGTCCGCTGCGGCCATGGGACCGTGGGCCTTCATGTACCACGCGACGATTTCGAACATGGTCGTCCACGCCGGGGGCCTGCCGTCCTTGTCTTGAAGTTTTGAGGCGTCCGCCGCATTCACGGATTTAGTCTCGGCTTTCGAATCCCGCGCATCCGCGCTGAGCAGATCGAGGACCATCTCACGCACTTCTTGGAGGCGCACGCCGAGGTTCTGAAGCACCATCGCCGCAATGCCTTCAGCCTCCGCAAGCAGGCCCAAAAGCAGTTGTTCCGTGCCAATGATCTCGCAATGCAACTTCGTCGCCTCCTCCTGTGCAAGCGCCAGCACGCGCTTGGCCCGCGGCGAGAACGGCGGATAGCTGAGCGTGACATTCGGGCCCAGGTTCGGCTGGACCAGCCGTTCGATCTCCTTCACTACTTTCGACGTGTCGACATTGAGATTCTTGAAGACCTTGGCCGCGAGGCCGCCGTCTTCCTGCACGATGCCAAGCAGGATGTGCTCGGTGCCGATGAACTCGTGGTTGAGCCGGCTGGCCTCCTGGCGCGCAACGTTCATGACGCGGCGGGTCCGTTCGGTGAAGTTCTCAAACATGCGAGGCCTCCATTTCGATAATCTTGAGCGCGGCCTTGCAAATCGCCTCCGGCATACTCTCGGAAACCACGCCTGGAACAGACGTTGAATTTGGTTTCGCGAATCCGGCCCAGGCGACATGGTCAGGATAATTGAGCGACATGTTGCACGCAAAGCCGCGTTTCGCCATCTCTTCGACAATCGCCCAAGCAATGGTCATGTTGTCGCTGAAGGTCGGGGGGCCGCCAAGCCAGCCGCCCATCCCCTTGCTCCGCTTGACATCGGGCCAGCATTCCCGTCGGCTGAAGCGCCACCCAGTTTTACTGTCGTAATGCTCACATTTGTTGAGCACCAACGCGGGGCCTCCAGCCGACCCGAAATTCTCCCATTCCCACGCTTTGCACGGGACCATACCGAAGACGCGCGTGGCGACGAGCTTATCCAACTCTTCGCCAACCTTGAGTTCGTCAACGTCGGTCATTTGATTTTTGCCTCCGGCTCAACCACGATCTCGACGGACACGGAATTCAAAATAATTTCAATTTTATCTTGGACTCGCTTTCTGGTCTGCTCATCAAACGAACCCCCAATGACACTGCTGCTCCAACCTTGAATGACGCGGGATCGCGCCAGCGTGTCCACAATCACCTGAAGCTCAGCCGCAGTCAGCTTGAAAGTCATCGCGTCTCCTTTACCTTTCCCACCGGCGTCAGCTTCACGCGCGCGACGGCCCATGGCGTGCCGTAGCAAGAGTCAATCGCCGCGCGGCGCCGGTCGTACACGGCAAGGATCGTCTTCCTGTCAACTACGGCCCACCAGAAAGCGTTTTTCAGCTTCACGCGCCCTCCTTCTCGTCACATTGACTCTCGAACATGAAATACTCATCGACCTTACGCATCTCCTCGATCTCGCGCTTGGCGGCGTGATACGATTCATCGGCGTGATTGCACTTGCATTGGATCGGTTCCGCTTTACGGACGACGGCGGCGTACGCGATCAGGGCTTTGTGGCCGTACTTGAGGATGAGGGGGAGCATCTTTTCGACATCTGTGGCGTCCATACGCTCACCCTCGGTCGTCGCGAACGCGAACGTGTCGCTCATGTTAAGGTCGATCCAGACAGCGCCGTCTATCAGCATCTTGTAGGCCGTGAGTTTTTCTTCGGGAGTCATTACGCCTTCACCTCCTCGGCCTTTTGCGCCTTCTCGACGGCGGCGTCGATCGCCTTCACCGCCTCCTGGAAGTTGTCGCGGAGCGCCATAAGCCGCTTGAAGTGGTCCATGTACTGGCCCGTCATGACGACCCTCACGGCCTCGGCGATGTTGATATTCTGCGCATGGGCCCACCCACTCCAATCGTAGCGGGACAGGTCAACGCCACAAACCCGCTCGAACGTCTCGGCAGTTCCTCTGAGCGCCTTAAGCTCCTTGAGGTACCCGTCGCATTTGTACTGCATGGACTGCTCCCCGCTCTTGACACCTTCACTGTAACCCTCTGCCCTCTCCTTCTTGAGCACGGCTTTGGGCGCCTGCGTCTCTTGCACGCGCCGCAAGATCGCGCACAGAAGCGAGAGGTCGATGGCCTTGGGCTGAAGCTTCGGCGCCTCCGTCACGGTCCTCAGCCCCCTGCCTTTCTTGACCATGAGCCCCCACGTCGACGGCAGTTCAGCCTTGTCCATAATCGTGTCGTCTCCAGCGACGATGTACCACCTGTGACAGAAACCGAAGATCGCGTCGGCTTTCTCCGGGTTCTTAAGCTCCTGAAGCCAGTCGCCGCGGCTCACCTTGATCTCAAAACCCAAAAGCTCCAGCCCCCGCGACGGCCACAGGCTCATAGCCACGCCGTCGGCGGTTCTGATCGTTCGCCCATAGCCCGTGGCGCTTCGGACGAACGGAAGGAAGGCCCATGCCGGCGCCGGGAACTTCACGTCGAGAAGCCTCACCAGCGCCATCTCATCGGGCGGGCGGTAGTCCGTGAGTTCGCGGTTGTCGCGCTTCTTGGCCATCTAACCTTCCTTCGCCTGTTGCATGGGTCCGCAGTACGCGCACCAAGCGCGACCGCCTTCGTCGTCATGACCGGGGCACGTCTCGATTCGTCTCTGCCAGAGTTCGAGGCGTGTATCGTCGATGACGCCGAACTCGTTCATGGCGTCGAGGGCGCCGAGGACGTAGTTCTTTCTATGCGGCCGCACGTCGTCCCGAAGCTCGCGCCAGAGAACGGTCAGGAAATCATCGGGCGACGAGGCCGTTTCACGTTTCTTCGTCACGACGCCTCCTCCTAATTGATCTTTTTCTTCTTGGCCAGGTCACGGATCGCCAACTCCACGACTTGGGTCTTCGTGGGCCGGATGCCCGAATCGCGTTCGACCGCATCACAAATGCGGATCAGAAAATCGCAAAGCTTGTCGGCGATCCTGTACGTGACCATCCGCTTCTGGGCCTGCTTTATCATGCGGACATTATAGTAAGACGTACAGCGTTGTCAAGCGTTTTCACGGCTTGTCCCGCCGGAAGCTTTTGTACTCATGCCAGCGCACAACTTTTGTGACCCAGCCGAAGACGTCGGGAAAGCGGTAGGCGATCTCCGAGCAACGACGACACAAGGCGGAGACCGATGAGTACGGATCGTGCGGCTGAATGCGGCCCTCGGGAGCGAGTGACTGCTCGGTGCGGCACCACGTCAGAAAGCCGCAGGCCGGGCACTCTTCGAAGAAGTGAATTCCATCGTTGTGGCAGTAGCTGCTGGCTTCCAACCTGTTTAAGATGTCCTTAGGCGTCTCCTGCCGCGGACCGGGTTCGTCGAAGAGCCCGCAGTCGCCGGCGTTTTGAAGGTCTTCGTCGTTCATCTACATACCCTCACAACCGCAGACTGTGGGCACGCCGTTAAGTTTTCCAAGCGAAAAGCCACAAATTTCGTCACGACGGTGCAGATCGCCAGGGTGCCCGCATCTCTCGCAGTTGGCCGCAATTGCAGGAGAAGCCATCCGCGCGATCTGATCGATAATGTCATTTACCGTTTCCCGTTGTGCAAGGGAAATCTTGAATCGAGGGTCATACTCGCGCAGAGCCGCCACTACGTCGGAACGCATCTCATCGCGGCCGCACTTCCATGCCTTCCTCAATTGCCGACACATTTTGCACGGTAGGTCCTTGGGATCATTCGGATGCGCGTTGCAGAGCGCGTGCGGAAACGTTATCGCGGGTTTGACGGGTTGCCCGCAAGCGGAGCAGGTGTTCACGGCTTCTCCTTTGGGACGACAGCTATTCCGCCGGCGTAACCGGTTTTGAAAATATACACCGTGACGCCATTTTCCTTGTCAACGCACTTACAGACGTCGCCTATAGGCGCCCCAAGGTCCGTCCATCCGGGCTGTATGCTTGCCGGCGGCGCCTGACCGCTGTCACAACTCGACAGCGACAGGACAGCCGCGGGAACGAGAATGATGATCCACAAACGCTTCATCGGTCCCCCTTTTCTTCTCGCCTCTTCTCAAACCACGCCTTCGCGTTCTTCACGGCCTCGTCGCGATCCTCCACGACCGCCGTACCCTCGATGACGCCGTGAGCGATGTGATCGATGGCTTGGTGGATCGCCGGCATGGCCTCGTCGAGGGCGCGTCTGGCCTGATTGACGTTGGCCGTCTCGTCGGCGATCGTTTCTTCAACGGCCATGCGGCAGGCCTCACAGTTTTCGAAATGAGCGACGACGTGCTCCGACAGATGGACTTCGTCTTGGGCGACCGCCGCCCTTACGGCGTTCATGACTTCGGGGCAGGTCATTTCAGCTTCTCCCCGGAAACGATCTTCGCCATGCACGGCTCGCAGATTCGATGAAAGCGGTTGAGCCCGTACGTCGCCGGCGAGTACATCACCGTCTTCTTCGGAAAGTCCTTTGCGCACACGACGCACCGCTTGGCATGACCACGCGTCTTGACACGCGTCCAAAGGGCTCTGCCGTAACGCCAATGATCGAGACCGACAAGACCTTCGTTGAGCACGCGACCGAGTCGGTAATGCTCCGGCTTAAGCTTCACGCCGCTCATCGGCCCTCCGTGAGGAAACCGCCGCCTTCAGGCAGCAGAGGAATCGCGGTGTTCCCGTTGACTTCGAAGCTCGCGTCAATTAGCATGGGCGCGCTCTCTGAAAATGAGGCATGGAGTTGTTCCCGAATGCGGGAACGTAAAACCTCCACGTTTTGGAACGTCGATAACCAAGACTTCCACGGTACGGCGGGACACGCCGGAATTCAGGCGCGTGGAGGGACGGTAAGACCCGAGCGGACCCGTGTCCGCAAAGGCGCGTCCCTGAGAAGCGTGAACCATCTTGAAGTCGTTCATATGGCTTCGGGAATCCCCGGAATTCAGTCCGGAGAGGATGTCAACTCGTCTCCTCCCACCAGCGACAGCACATCGGGCAGTACCAGGCCGTGTGTACCGTCCACGTCTTTTCGGAATCAAGATGCGTCGGCATCTCACATCGCGGGCATGCAGGACCCGCAGGCGGCTCAAGCGTCGTAACGCTCGGGCGCCTGAAGTCCCTGTACTCGCCGATCTCTTTCAACGGCATCTCGGGTTGCTCCTGGCATGGAACTCCGGGCGCCTGACGATCTTGATCGCGTGAAGCGCCGGACGGTACGGCGTAGCGTGCTCGCGGACCCACGGCGGCGGATGCGGCGGCTCTTCTTCCTTCTGAATCGGCCCTGCGACAAAGCGTGAGTGGTAGCCTCGAGTGCTCGACGTACCGGCCGGGACGCAAGTGGGCTCATGACACGACAGGCAGCACCATCCTCTGAAGGCGTCAAAGGACGTGGCTGTACCCGCGCAGTCCGACGTGCGCGCGTGGTACTCGAAAGGCCACGTGCTCGTGGACGCCGTAGGCGAACTCATGCTCACAACTCAGCCACCATTTCAGCAAATGCTGCAAGCCAAACACTCGTGTTGGCGGAGAATCCGTCCTTTTTCGCCAGCGCCCTCGCCTCTGCGAGGGTTCCGGTCTTGCGGATGTATAACTTGCACTTTTCCGCGATGGGCTTGTTATGCGGCTTCACTTCTTCGGCCTTCGCTTATGCACGGCCCATGCGATCCTGTCCACCTTCTCCTCAAGCTCGCGAACGCGATGTTCGGTCCTCTCGTCTCGTGCGCTGGCGATACACGCCGAAGTGAGAATGGCCTTGCCGAGGAGTTCCGGCCTGAGCATCCTCTTCTTAAAGGCAGCCAGCGTCTCCGGTCTTTTCTTTTTCATTTCTTCGGCTCCCTCTTCCCCTCAAGCGGCATGAACATGGGGAAGCCGCTACTGTCCGTGGGAACGTAGATCACGGTCGACGGGTTCGCCGCCGCGACCTTCAGCGCCTCGAGCCACAGGTACCGCAGGTAGTTATCGTCAAGCGTCGCCTGGATGATCTTCTGCGCGGCGGCGATGCCTCCGGCTTCGACGGCCCGGCGCTTGGCTTCCTGTTCCTCGCGCTTGACGACGTACTCCATGCGCTGCGCGTCCTGGTCCGCAGCAAGCTTCTGCTCAATCGCCGTCTTGACGAGGTCCGGTAGCACAACCGACCGCAGCAGCACCTTTTCGCAGATGATGCCGCGGGGTTCGAGCATGTCGTGAACCATCGTCTGCAGCTTCTGCTCGATCTCGGCGCGATTGGCCGTGTAAAGGTCCTGCGCCTGATAATCGACCGTGATGCCGCGCATGGCCGACCGGAACTGCGGCGTCACGACGACGTCGATGTAGTTCTCGCCGACGGTGCGGTAGATTTCCGCCGCCTTGTCGGCCTTGAGCGCAAAAAGGAGCGTCGCGTCGAGATGGACGGTCAGCCCCTCTTTCGTCGGGACGTCGGCCGTCTCGCTCTTTTCCTGAGTCCTGATCGACAGCGTCTGGACGTGCTTCCAGAACGCGACGACATGCAGGCCCGCGGGCAGGACAGTCCCTTGCACGTCGCCGAAGTTCGTCACAACGCCGACGTGGCCCGCCGGCACGGTCGTGCAACTGGCGAAGCTGACGATGAGGATGAGTACCAAGACGATGAGACCGGCGACAGCGAAAAATACGGACTTCTTCATGTGCCTCTCCAAAAAGTAGAGCCCGACCTAAATGGGACGAAGGCGAACCTGCTCGCCCTGAACCTCCACGAGGCCGTTGCTCTTGAGCCAACTGAGATAGTTTCGGAACGTACCCGACTGCGCGATGCCCGCGAGCGTCGCAAGCTGCGTGCGCGTCACTTCGCCGCGGGCGATCATGATCTCCAAAAGCCGCTTCGAGCCGCGCTTGCCGGCCTTTTCGAGCCACGGCGCGTAGACCGACGAGTCGGCAGCGCCGTTACTGCCCGGAGTCCCGAGCTTCTCGAACAGCTTCTTCATCGTCTCGTACTGCGGTTCCATGAACTTGCGGACCGCGGCCAGACGGTTCTCGGCGTCGGCACGACGGGCCTTCTCCTCGGCGATCTGCTTCTGAAGCTCGCCAACGCGCTGACGAAGTTCGTCGGCCTCTCGGGCGACGTCTCGGATAGCCTCAGCAGCTTGACGTGACGTGACGGGATCGAGCACGATGGCGGAGCCACTCGAGGTCTCGATAGACTTGATTTCCTTCTTAAGCGATTCGATTTTTCTCGGGGTATAGCTCTGCGGAACGCTCGCCGGCTTCGAAGCCGAAAGCTGGCGACGGACCCTTTCCACGAACTCAGTAACGTCAGAGAGTGCCACGGGGCCGATGGACTTCCCGACGGACCGTGTCTGCCCCGGATGGAACGTCGCCCGGTCGCGAATCCTGACTTTCTTGAACTGCTTCAGCCAATGCGGGCTCCAGAAGTACGCGACCCCGCTGTCGAAGGCCGCGAGGGTATTGACGAGTTTCGTGCCTTCGGCCCTGACGCCCTTTTCGTCAAGCCCCTGCTCCGAAAACTTCGGTTCCAGCCAGTCCATGAGAGCCCTACGGTCGTGCTTGCCGACCGTACGCATAACGACCAAATTTTCGCATTGTGAAAGTACATCTTTGTCGACCGTCGCCGGCCGCTGCGTGATGATCGAGCAGCCGTAGCCTTGATTTCGGCCAAGCCGCACGAGCCGCTCCACGGCTTCCTTGCACTCGGCCGTCACGGCGACCTTTGTTCGTTGCGGAATAAACTCAGCCGCTTCCTCTATAAAGAGGTGCCGCGGAGTCTGCGGGTTCAGGTCCATAAGTGCGAGACAAAAATCGGTGAGGAAGCGGCGCCACGTTTTCTTGCTCTCTTTGGACAGGTCGATGACGGCGCAGACATTCGATTCGATCAGAGCCTCGGCAACCTTCCGACCACCGTCTTTGTCGAGCGGCAGATCGCCGTGCGAGCCGCCGAAGACGACGACGGGGAAACCGCCGCCGGACTTTCCGTCTTTGCCCGCACGGAGGCCCCAGCCGACGCCGACAGGATCGAGCATGATCCACGGCAGACCGGCTTTGGAGAACTCCTCGGCAAGAACGGCGACGGCCGTGGTGTTGTGCTCAAGAAAGGTTGTTACGAAACGCTCATCTCCAGGCACAGAAATCGAAACAGTCGGGCGTTCACCAATGCACTGGACCCTTTCAACGAAATCCCATCGCATTCCAGGCATGTCATCAACGGCTGTCCATGTCCGCTTCCATCCAGCGCCGCCGTTATGAGGTACGGCTTTCGCAACTTGTTGTTCCTTGCCAAAGATTCCAACTCTTGCGACAAATGTCGCAAGAGCCTCTCGACTCCCAATATTCCACGTATAGGCGATGTAGTCACCAGGAGTCGTCTTCCACACCCCTTTAACGGTCTTGCGGTTAATCGATCCCGGAATGCCAAGTCTGAGCATGGCCAGTTCAACATCCCGGATCAAAGCATAGGATGCAGAACAGATGCCAATATCCGACCTGCCATGCGTAGTCGTTAACGCCCACCCGTCACAAGACAGCAGACGGTTCAAGAATAAGGCAATTTGGCGATCCGGCAACTCCCACACCCAACTCGGGAATGACTTGTGCTTGGACTTAACCCCAAACAATCCCCATGACTTGACAAGCTCAAGAACTGGATTCGATCCCTTGCTCCCTCTGCCATCCAGATTCGAAGCTCCAGAGACTCTAAGCTGTACTGCTTTTGACGCGGACTTGGAGCAATGAACCTTTCCGCCAAGACGATGCGCAATTTCCACAAACTCATCCAGCGCGGGTCCCGGAAGATGCGTAAAACTGACAGAGCAAGTCGTGCCCCCGTCTCCTACCAAGTAAGCCGCCAGCTTCACTTCATCATCATTGCGAGGACGATTCCCATTGATCGGAATAGAGGTGGGAACAGCAACGGCATGGACCATCTTTCGATCTCTTGACTCGCCCCATCCGCAGGCGACCAAGTTCTGTACCGCAACCCATCCAACCTTCTTTATCTTTGGTCGAGTATATTCGGTGACAACTTCCGCCGCCCAGAGGGGATGTTCAGCCGTCCTAAGAATCTCCCTCCCGCTTCTTGTTCTGACGAGATAAGTGCCGCGCATGCCATTGTCCGCAGCGTGTGCAATCCTCGGTACGAACTCACCTTTATCCCCAATGCCCAAGATTGAGAAAGTTCGGCCGATCAAAGTATGAGCAGGTTCGACTCTACCATCGGACAACAAAATCTTTTCCGAAGCTTCCACGCACTTGCCCGAGCCGCGGATGCCCATGAACGCGAACGTCTGCACGAGTGCATCCACGGGCAGCGCGAACGTACGGCCGCTGTCGGCTTCACGGCCCATCATGAGTTCGGCGGTCGCTTGTACGTTTCTTTTCAAGGTTACGACCTCCACGGGTTGAGCATTAGTTGGTTCCGACCCATCGCTTTACGATGCGACGCTGAGCGTTCTCGATCTCGGCCTCAAGCTCCGAAATTCTCTGCTTCTGCGTCAGAATGATCTTCGTCATCGTCTCGCACTGATCTTCGAGGCTCTTGAGCTTCATCTTCATCACTTCGAACGAGTCGGTCATCACCGATACGCTTCCCACGTCTCGTCAAAGAACTTCACGTTGACCGGCGAGCCCTTGAACATGGGCGCAATGTCCGTATCGCGAAAACCAGCGAGCCCGCAACCGATGCGCGTTACGCGGAACGTCATCTCGGGATGGGCTGCGGCGAAGGATTTGAACGTCTCGACGCTCGCGCGAATCTTGTCAAGCGTGCGGGACACAAGGGCGCCGTCTTTCGTCGGGATCGCGTAGCTTTGGCCTTGAAGTCCCTCGCCCTGTCCGTAGATCGCACCGTGATCTCGGTACGCAGCGAATGCCGCACCGGCCCCATGCACTCCTTTTTCGTTCGATCCGAACGTAAAGACTTCCATGTTCTCAGGCATCGGGCGCCGCCGCTTCAAATCCAATATCGTGCGAAGGGCACTCATCAAAAAGTCCGCGATCCGGGTTTGTGCAGACGCACGGACCTAGGAAATGCGCGCTCATGATCTTTTCCTTTATCCGCAGAAGATCGCGAAAACTGTAGTCGAATTGCGGCTGCAACGGCACCCACCTGAATTCATCAGTCATTGTTATTCACAATCTCCCGCGCCCAACTGCGGCCGAGATTGCGGCCGAAAAATTTTGTCGCCGAAACGAACTGCTCGCAGTCGCAGTTGGCGGCGCAGGCCGTCGTCGACGGTCCCGCCGTAGCGGCATGAAAAAACGTATGATGCCCGCAGCGGCCGCAGATCGCGTACTCGCTGATGCGGCGAATGCCGCGCGCCGACCTGGCCTTGAGCGACTTAGGCTTTACGGGCTTGAGCTTTTGGACTTGCTGCATGCCTCTCCTTTTTCGGTTTCGCACGAACGGGAGTTTACACCTTTGAGCAGGTCCCGCTCAACGTATGCGGTCAGAATTAGCATCGATCCATAGCCCGCCAAGTTCATAGCGCGGGTGAACTGATCTGGCGAAGCCCACGATCCCATGAATTCGAAGCCCGCGGCCAGAAGGCACAGAGCGCCCGCCAGTTCGACGCCCCATGGGCTCAGAACGAGTCTGACAAACTTCACCAATTCTTGCGACGCGGATGCCGCCGGGCTTCAGCCCGAACGGAAGAAGCGTCGCCCTCCTTGACATTCAAGACGTATGTGATATTATATTCGTCATGCAACAGCGAACAATCATCTGCAAAATGGACCCCGCCCCCACTGTCTCCGACGCCCTCAAGGACACGCTCACGAAGTTTGCCGCCGCGTGCGACGTCATCCTTGAGGTCGCTGTCCGTGAGAAAACTTCGAACAAGGTCAAACTTCAGCACCTCGTCTACCACGATATCCGCAAACAGTTCAACCTTTCCGCTAATCTCGCCATTCGCGCCATCGCCCGCGTCGCATGGGCGATCAAAGCCGTGAAACGCAAGGACAGGACCGTCAAGAAGTTCAGGCCCACGAGCGTCGATTACGATGAGCGAATCTTCACCTACCGTGAGAACGAAGAGGCGGTATCCCTGACGACGGTCAACGGCCGCGTCCACGTTCCTCTCGTCCTCGGAACGTACCAGCGCGACAATCTTCGCGGGAAGAGACCCACCGCCGCCAAGCTTGTCTATGGAGATCGCAAGTGGTACATCCATATCGTCGTCGAAGACGATCCAGGCCAGCGGTCGCATCCCATCTGCGCCATCGGCGTCGATAGGGGCGTCTATAACATTGCCGTCACGTCCGCGGGGAAATTCCATTCCGGTCGAAAGGTCATGCACGTCCGTGAGAGGTTCGCGTCCCGCAGGGCGAAGCTCCAGTCCATAGGCACAAGAAGCGCTAGGCGCCTCTTGAAACGGCTGTCGGGAAGGGAGCATCGTTGGATGCGGAACGAGAACCATCGGATCAGCAAGGCCATCGTTGACGAGGCGACTAAAAAGAGGGCCGTCATCAAACTGGAGGACCTCAAGGGCATTCGGGATCGCCTCAAGCGGTTCAGCAAGACGTGGAATCGGAGGATCAACGCATGGGCCTTTTCCGAGCTTGAGACGATGATCCGTTACAAGGCGGCTTTGGCCGGTGTCGAAGTCGTGTCCGTGGCCGCCAAGAACACGAGCCGTGAGTGCTCGAAGTGTGGCGTCGTGGACAAATCTTCTCGAAGCGGGGCGCACTTTACGTGCGCCGTCTGCGGCTATCGTCTGGCCGCGGACTTCAATGCCGCGCAGACGATCTCCAGGAGGCAAGCCTGCCCGGAGAGGGCTCTCGTCATGGAGCCTATGGTTTCGAGTCCTCATGTTCAGAAACAAGCCGCGGGGCTTTAGTCCAAGCGGTTCATGACGATTTCTCCACGGCAAAGCCGACCTTGCGGTCTTTCACATGGGACTTGGGCCTCTTGCCCCGCAGCACCGCGTAAAGCTCGGCCAGCGTCATCTCTCCGCAGATGGCGGCGTCGGCGCGGTCAGCGGCGATCCCGCGATTGCCGAGCCACGCCTTCGCTGCCGACATGTTGAACTTCGTGAACGCTGTCTGCTGAAGGATGCGGCCATCGCGGAGAAACGCAGGGTCGACGTCGTGGACGTCCTCGTTCGTCGTCAGGAGGAAGATGGCGTTAAAACCCTGGCCGATAAAGCCGTCGGAGAGGTTCAGGAGTCGGGCCATTTCGGCGCAACGGGTCAGGCGAGTTTTCGTCAGGATGAGATCGGGCATGTCCTCGATGATGAAGAGTTTGCCGGCCGTCGACGGCTTGCTATCCCCATCCTCGTCAAACTTATTGCTCGTCGTCATCACGGCCTCGCTCATATACTGCGCGTCGCTGAAGAACGTCTCCGGGTCCATGATGTAGTTCGGTTCAACAACGCCGTGCCACTCACGAATTAGAGAACGAATTCCAAAAGTTTTCCCGCTGCCCGGCGGCCCAGACCAGAAAATGATCTTCCCGGCCTCCCACGGCTTTTTCATTGCCACCAGAGACTCGATGTCCGGTTGGACGGAAGAGCCGTAGTTCTCGCGGATTTCCTGCCATGAAGGACACGCGATGATGCGCTCGTTCTGCTTGACATCTCCCTTCGTGTTCGAGTTCCAGAAGGTCACGCTGATCCCGGACTCGTTTTCAGGGGTGATGAGATAGGGCTCGACAATCTTTCGGATTGCCTGTACCTCTTTCGTAGCATCTTCCTGCGTCTTGGCCCAAACTTCAACGTCGAGCTTCTTTCCGATCCAGAGCTTCACGACGGACTGGTCGCGCAGGACGAGCCCGTCCGCGTAATTGCCGTGCGTCCCGACGAAACGCGGAGTTCCGATCTTGCGCGCAATTTCACACGCTTGATGGAATTTGTCGCCGCCGTTTTTCATGGACGCGTTCCAGTGCGCAGCGAAGACGAGCTTTTCCGTGCGTACATTCTCAAGCAGGATCGAATCGATGACGAAGCTATGAACGTCGTCCTTGTTGACCGTGATGTGGGGGCTGATGTCGGGCATGGTGCGGATCGTCCTACCTTACTATAGTAGTCAGGCCATCTGCGTTCGCGGGCGAGATTCTGAAAATTTTCGTGGCCAGGTTATCAGTTCATGACTCATCGCAAAAACAGCTACCGCAGATAAGCCGCGAAAGTCGTATCCAGCCGAGACGGCCAATGCCATCCGTGCGACACGTGCTCACGATAAGCCGTCAAAACGGCGTCACGGGCCGCGTGTTCGGCCTTCTTCCACTTACGAAGCCAGATGTCAGCTTCTTTCTGGCCGACTCTTCTGCGGAAAATCTCATGCTGATCTTTATAGATTTCCGCCACCTTCACAAGGTCCTTGGCGACGGAGATGAACTCGCCGGGAGACTCTGGAGCGTCGATAGGATTTCTTACAATAGGTATGCCACGCGACCAGCGCCTTGCGGCTTCCGATAAGTCGTCCTGCGCATCGGAAAGGTCTTGAAGAACGGAGCGAAGCCATCGGCGGTCTTCGATTTTCGAAGCCAACAGCGCCGCACGAAGCAGACTGACGACTTCATCGGCCATCATGGAAATGATCTCGCTGTCGCGTCTGATCTTGCGTTTCATCGCCTTTTGATCCTCGGTCTGTTCCAGTACGGGCTCCCGCACTTCCCGCAGCGCACAGGGACGGCCAGCTTTCGCGGATGCCACTCGTGCTTGCACCGCAGGCACGTCAGCTTCGTTATTTCAATCTTCACGCGATATACTGTATCATCACACAGATGCGCCGTCAAGCATAATAGAGAGGGCCCGGAGCGATCCGGCCCCTCGGGCTTTATGTACCCTTGTCCCTAGCGCCTGTTCTTTCGGCGCTTACTCGGCCCCTTCGGCAGGGCGGCGCTGAACTTCGGCGGCACGGCAACCGGTGCGGGATGCACGATCGGCTGACCGAGCATGTGCGCCGGATCAGCCGGCACGGTACTACCGCCGAACGACGCGGCTGTCGCGCTCTGCCGCTCCGTGTCGAAAAGCTGAGCGGAGCCGGACGTGTAACCGCGACCGGCTTTGTAGCCCCCGGCCGTTCCAACGACGTACTGCACGCCGCCATGGGCGTAGGCCTGGGCGTCTTGGACCATGATGAGCCCGCCCGTTTTGATCTCGTGCTCGACAGCCTTGGTCAAGGGCGTGCCGACGGCACTGCAGACGAGCGCCGCGCTCCGAAGCACGCTCTGGGCGCCGGCGAAGTTACCCGCGTCGGCGAATTTGCGGGCCTCCTCATGGGCCTTGGCGGCCACAAGGAGCGCGATCTGCTCTTCGACCTCCTTGTGGGGCTTGGCCTGCTCGTTGCCGGACTTGACGTACTCGATCTTGACTTTGACGGACTCGGACTTCGGCTCGTTGATCCGCAGGTCGTGGAACTCGATCTCGACGTCGCAAACCTTCGAAGGCCGAGCAGCCACGGCTTTGGAGACCTTGGGAAGCTCGAGCTTCACGAGCACGCGCCGCGTCTCCTCCGAGTAGACGTCGTCGACGGTGATCGTCGCTTCGGTCTGCTCTTTGTTGGCGTCCACGTCGAAGTCGTTGAGGACTTCGAGAATTTTGACGCCGGCGGCGGCCTTGATCTTGACCTTCACGCCCTGGGCGACACACGAGAGCAGACCGCCCAGTTCGCGGCCGAAGAAGCTCGGGCATTCGTCGGGGGTCTTGACGAAGTAGAAGTTGCCTCCGCCTTTTTTGGCCATGGACAGCAAAAGCTCGGGATCGTGGTCCGTCCCGTAGCCGAAGGCCGTGAGGCCGGCGCCCTCGGGCTTCGTGCCGGCGATCTCGATGAGCCGATCATGATGGGTCTCCCCCGACGTCGGAAGGCCGTCGGTGAAGAGGAAGGCCCGAGCCAGCGCGTCCTTGACCGCGATTTCGCGGCCCGACCGCAGATGGCCGTACGCCTCGACGGTCGCGCCGGAGAGGTTGGTCGAACTCAGGTAGCGAAGCCCCTGGACCTTGGCCTTAGCCGAATCCTTGGCGTCGGACGCCATGCGCGTGGGCGCAAGAACCGTCCAGACGGAGTTCGAGAAGCCGACGATCGATAGCGTGTCCTCGGCCGTCAGATGCTCGATGAGTTTCTGGAGCGAGAGCTTCGCGTAGTCGATCTTCTGGCCGGCCATGCTGCTGGAGCAGTCGATAGAGACCGAAATAGCGAGGGGCTTACGATTCGACGCGGCATGCTTGGCGCCCTCGAGATTCACGAGCATGTGCGTGACGTGCGTCTTGTCGAAAGCGACTTTGTCGTATTCGAGAAGCGCAGAGAGGGAAATGGATGAAGGCATCCTGTCCTCCGAATTCCTTTTGGCGTCCGAAGTTGCGGGATGCGGAAGCCGTGCCGGTTACAACGAAGGCTTCCCGGATCGATCACAACACCGTCGCCGAATGCCGGCGTTTTCTTCGCCCGCGGCCTCGCGGCCCAAGGGCAAGGTCTGGAGTTCGAAAGCTCGGCGCCTGCGGCACGAAGCCCGAAGGCGCTTCCTTTCGCACTCGATACAGAACGTAAAAGAACGAGAGGATTCTACACGGGCGGACCGTGCTGTCAAGCGGACTCACGTTTTTCCGGCCCGCCATTTCGCTTCTTCAAGAGAGGCGTTGAACTGATCGACGGCGTACCGCCCACCGAGAAACGCGCGCACGATCTCCCGCGCCTTCGTCACGTCCACGAGTCCGGGAGCGCCCAAAAGCCACATGAGGTCCTCATAATCCTTTGGCCGCGACGCAGCCATCTTCATCGCGACAAGATACTCCGGCCGCGCGATCTTGATTCCATGCTTCGTCGACACGGAAGCGTCAAGCACGGCGTCGTACAATTGCGCGTACTCGTCGGATCGAGTGATCCAGTCGACGCCGACTCCGATCGGCGTGTCGTAGGCGACTCCGCCAAAACTCAAGATGTTACGCTTCAGCATTGGCGACGGGTCGCCCAGCGCCGCACCGGCCACGAGGTCCGCATCTCGAGTAAACCGAGGAGAGCCGTATAGTTGAAGCGCAACGCCGCCGACCAGCGCCGAGTCCACGTCATGATCCTCTCCGATGCGGGAGGCCAGTTGCGCGGCTGCGATCAGGTCACGGAGGCTCGGATAGTCCAGCGGGTCATCAGGATTTCTCATGAAAACAGGCTCCTTCACAAAACTGTGATGGCTCATCCGTATCGACGTCATTGACCGCCTGTACGGACCGGGTCTCATGATTTCGCTCCCGTGCGCCTCGGCCTGTCCCAGTAGGGGCTTTTGCAGCCGGCACAACGGGGCGGCGTCTCAGGCCGACGGGGATACCACGCGTGGCCGCAGCGCACGCACTTCAAGGTCGGGAGGACGATCTTCACGGCTCATAGTGTACCCGTGTAGTGCGTCCAAGTCAAGGAAAACGTACCGACGCCCTTATGGCGGATTTTTCTTGCTTCGGGGCGGTCCTGTTTTATAATTCTCACGAACTCGCATTAGCCATGCGGGTCTAAGCGATACGGCTATGAGAACACGCGACCATAGGCGAGAAGATTGCCAGAAGCGACTCGCGGCACGCTATCGGCGCTTACCGCGGCCCGTGGCCACGTCGATTTTCGGTAGTCTGAATCGCCAGCCCGCGGCCACGCGGCAAGAGGGCGACGGACCTCCGTAGTCCAAAGAACATACGGAAGTCCGAAGCCCTCCCTGCGAGGGCTTTTTTGTTACCCGCGACTCTTTGAAAAGCAGAACGTGCCGTGAACCGCCGGGCCCAGGGCCTTGCGGAGCGACACGGATCGGCAGATGAATGGATGGAGTTCGTCCGGCCATGATGTAACCAGCAGCATACGACTCTTCCAAAGTCGTCGCGCGGGGGCAGAGCCCGCTGGCCGGTCCATTGCGGGAGGAGGGTGAAGTCATCCTCGTGGTCTCATAAGCCACGCAAGGCCGTGCAATTCGGCCTCCCGCTTCCACAGGCCGCGGTCCAGCGACCATCTGGGTCTCCAAAACCCGGAAGCTCGGGGCAGCACCGAGGCTGGCCTGCCATGCAAAACGCGGAAACGAACGGGAAGTCGGCTTAGGCCGATGGTACTAGAGGAGGGCCGCACATAGCGGCAAGGTTCCCAAGGCCGGTGTTCACATCCTCAACCCGGCGCGTTTTGCTCTACGGGGATGAGGGCAAAGTAGTGGAGCCACCGCCCTGTCACGGCGGCAATTAGCGAGTGCGACTCTCGTCATCCCCGCCATTCCGGGATCGTCTAGTAATAGGATTTCTGACTTTGAATCAGAAGACGAAGGTGTAAATCCTTCTCCCGGAACCATCTTTCACCGGCGCGTAGCTCAGAAGTTTGAGCGCCTCCCTGAAGAGGAGGAGATGCTGGAGCGTTACCAGCCGCGCCGGCCATGGGCGCGTAGGTCAACAGGAGACCGTCGCTTTCGCAATGCGAAAATGAGGGTGCGATTCCCTCCGCGTCCACCATGGGCCCGTCGTCCAACCAGGAGGACATCACGATGGCATCGTGAAAATCGGGGCGCGCATCCCCGCGGGTCCACCATCCTCTTGACTTCCCTTAACTTCCGCGTACGATCCCCTCGTGCTCAGGCGGCGCCCGTTCATGACCCGGACTTTCGACGGCCAGAAGCGGCTCTGCGTCGAGAGACGTTGCGGGGCCTGTAAGGAAAAGTTCGTCTTCCCCGCGTTCGACAAGAAGCGAAAGGCCTGTTCGTTTGAATGCCGTAACAAACTCTCCAGAAAGCGCATGCGCGTCTGGTGCGAGGTCTGCGACAAGCCCTTCGAAATCACGCCGCGCTACATAAATTCGCTCAAGGGCGCCCCCGTCTGCAGCCGCGAGTGCCGGCACAAAGCGCAAAAGCTCGACAGCGGCATCATCGTAGCGCGACCGCGGAACTGGGGCCGGGGCAAGGGGCGCGCGGCTACCGCCAGCATTCGCAACCGCGCGATCAAGTACAACAGCCGAAAGCTCCGATGCGTCAGTTGCAAGATCAAAGTCCCGAGCCTTCTTGTGGTCCATCACATTAACGGCAACGAGGACGACAATAGGCCGAAGAACCTCGAGTGGGTCTGCCACCTGCACCACTCAACGCGGCACATGGCGCTTTCAGAAGGGCGCTGGGCCTACCGCACGTCGGCCGTCACGCCGCGGAAAATGATCCGGTACGTCGAGCGCATGGTCGAGCGTTCAAAGAAGCATCGATCGTACAAAGCACGCTAGGGCGCGCTGCCGAGTGGGATCGGAGGCGGGTTGTAAACCCGTTGTCGAAGACTAGGCGGTTCGATTCCGTACGCGCCCACCACTGGCTCGTGGTGTAACACGCAGCATTCGACGCTCTGAACGTCGCGGTGAAGGTGCGAATCCTTCCGGGCCAGCCAACCGGCCATCGGATAGTAGAAGTCTGTCGCTTTGCCAAGGCGAAAGCGCGGGGGCAGTACCCGCTGGCCGGTCCATCCGCTCGTAGTTCAACAGTAGAACGGCCGCCCGATAAGCGGCTGATGTTTGGTGCAACTCCAACCGGGCGGACCAATCTTCGTGATCGTGGTGTAACAGAAGCACGGCAGGCCGTGGCCCTGTCAGTCCCGGTGCAAATCCGGGCGATCACCCCATCGGGGTGTAGCTCAGATAGTGATGAGCGCCAGCGTGGGGCGCTGGAGGCCGCAGGTGCAAGCCCTGTCACCCCGACCATCCTCGGCTCGTTCAACAGGAGGACGCCAGCATGACACGCTGGAAACCGAGGCGCGACTCCTCGGCCGAGGACCATCCTCGCTTAGTTCAGCAGCCAGAACACGTGGCCTACACCCACGGGACGGGGGTGCGATTCCCTCAGCGAGGACCATGCCGCCATAGGATAAAAGCAGTCCGCGATCTTGGTAAGATCGAAGCGCGGGGGCAGTACCCGCTGGCGGCCCCATTCTCCTTCTCTCATGGCGTCGGATTAAACGACGCCGTGAGAGCCGGAGACGAGGGGGCAGTACCCTCCGCACGAGAAAACGACCCGGCGTAGCGCGCGTAGTCCGGTCAACCGTTTTCCACGGTGTAGTTCAATAGTAGAACACCGGCGTTTTTTTTGCCGCCGTCGCCTAACAGCAAGGCCCCTGTCCTGTAAACAGGTTCATGTCCGTGCAACTCGGACCGGCGGCTCCATCCCGGTGTGGTCTAAGATCAAGACGCATCCCTCATGAAGATGAAACGGTGGTGAGACTCCACCCGCCGGGACCAAATTTCACGGAGGGCAGTGGGCGCAGTGCCCAACCAGTCTCGAAAACTGGACCGCGCATCTCGCGTGACGGTGCAATTCCGTTGCCCTCCCCCACGGAAGGTAGCCGGATGACAGTTCGCCGGGACGGTCCGCTAAACCGTGCGCCTCGCAAGGGCGACGGGGGTGCAACTCCCTCACCTTCCGCCATCCATCCATCTGCCGATTCACGGCCGCGAAGCCAAAGTATACGAAGCGCCGCCCTGCAAAGGCGGATGTAGCGTGTGGAAGTCACGCCGCGGCCTCCATGCCGCTGTAGTTCAACAGCAGAACAGAACTTTCGTAAAGTTCAGATGCCCGTGCAATTCGGGTCGGCGGCTCCACTCCGGTGATGCCTCTGTCGGTTTGAGGTACCCGCCTGTTAAGCGGGCAGTCGCAGGTCCGACTCCTGCCGCCGGAGCCATGCCCACGTCGTTCAACAGACAGGACGCCGATCCTCTAAATCGGTCATGAGGGTGCAATTCCCTCCGTGGGTTCCATGCCCCGGTCGTCTAGCGGCCAGGACACCGCCCTCTCAAGGCGAAAACGGGAGTTCGACTCTCCTTCGGGGTACCAATTTTAGTGGGCGAAGCGCGGGGGCTGCCAGCACTGGCGCAAAGGGATCGGGCCAAGCCTCCCGAGGGTAAGCGGTTAGCTGGCAAAGACCCGCCCAGAGTAGGGTCAGGTTCCCGATGAGTATGCGCAAGATGCTCCCCCGCTACGCCCACTGATGGCCCGCTCGTCTAAGAGCAGGATATGACTTTTTCAAAGTCAGGATCGCGGTGCGAATCCGCGGCGGGCTGCCATTTTTCAGGAGGTGTCGCTTGAAACGCGACGGCAAATCCAAGGGGTCGTAGCAAACGCTGGCTTTGCACTCGGCTTTTAACCGAGCTTCACGCGGGTTCGATTCCCGCCGACCCCATGACGGCCTCGTATGTCAGCAGCTAGACGGCCTGCCTCTTAAGCAGGAGACCTGGGTGCGAGTCCCAGCGGGGCCACCATGGAGTCGGATCGTTCTTTGAGAAACAGATTCTCACGCCCTCGTGAGGCAACTAGAAGACCTCGACGCCTCAAAAGCGTCGGCATGCAGGTGCGAATCCTGTCGAGGGCACGGGCCCGTGGTGGAATTAGCAGACACGCCGGTCTCAGAAGCCGGTGCCTAATAAGCGTAGAGGTGCAAACCCTCTCGGGCCCACCAATTTCGCGCCTGTGGCGGAACCAGCAGACGCGCCGGCTTGAGGGGCCGGTGAGGTAAAACTCGTGGAGGTGCAAATCCTCTCAAGCGCACCATCAGGGCGTAGCGTAGCAGCCAACGCGCCACGCTTGGGACGTGGAGACCGCGGGTGCGAGTCCCGCCGCCCTGACCATCGGCTCGTAGTTCAACAGTAGAACGGGCTCTTTATAAGAGCTTGATCCGGGTGCGAATCCCGGCGGGCCGATTCTTTGACCGGAGTCATGGGGAGATAGCGCCCCACCTGTTTCGGGAACAGGCATAGGCCCGGCGCACGTCCGGAGACTCCGACGGGGACTTCAAGGTCAAATTCCTTGAAGTCCCCACCACCGTTCACTACTATGGTCGGAACTATGTCCGACCATAAACGCTGTACGTTGTGTAAGAGGCCCAAGCCAGTAGACATGTTCTACGAGCGAATTGTGAACGGAAAACGGTGGCCTCGAACACGATGTAAGGCGTGCGACAACACCTTACGGGGGAAGCGGCGAACGTCGCCGGTAGCCTATACCCGGAAACAAGCTAAGTACAAAGCCAAACTCAGGAGATGGAGACGTCTCGGCATAAATCGCGACTTCCTCATAATGAAGGATGCTAGAGATGAAGACAGAAAACGAGGACTTCTGTTCGACTTGACCAGAGATTTTGTGCGCGACTCAATCTCACGCGGATGCGTTTATTGTGGGGCAACGCCATCAGACATGAAGATTTCACTTGATCGCATCGACAATACCAAGGGCCACGTCCGCGACAACGTCGTTCCCGCTTGCATCAGATGCAATTGGACACGGCGCGATATGCCGTACAAGGCGTGGCTTAAAGTAGTTGGCGGAATGCGTGCAGCACGAAAACTTGGACTGTTTGGGAACTGGGCCGCCGGAGGTACGTTCTTTGGAAACCATGGCCCTCATGGCCGAAAAGAAGAGGCACCCGTTTCCTAAACGGGATCATGCGGGTGCAACTCCCGCCGAGGGTTCCATTCGCTCTTTGACAGTACGATGTCCCCGTAGCTCAATTGGACAGAGCGCCGCCCTACGAAGGCGGAAGTCGTGGTCCGAGTCCACGCGGGGATACCATTTTTCAAACGCTCTTTGAAAGCTCGAAACGCTCTTAAAGGAAACGGCCGTTTTCTTTAAGAGCGTCCCCGTGGTGTACGATAGAAACACGGCGCCCTCCGAAGGCGCAGAACCCGGCGCGACTCCGGGCGGGGATACCAACGGGCGCGTGACGGGAATTAGTATACCTCGCCTGCTTAAACCGGGCGGCTTGCTGGTGCAAATCCAGCCGCGCCTATTGGCATCTCCATCTATATAAAGGTAAGATGACCCCATGAACGCCGATTGCCTGACGTGGCCGGTCCTGAGCCTCAACAAGAACTGGCTACCCGTACGCCTCGACACCGTAAAGAACGCCATCAACCTCGTGTGCAAGGGCTCCGCAAAGTTCGTCGAGCCCAAGACGTACCAGACCTACGACTTCGACGACTGGGCGGCCGTGCGTGCGGAGGAGAACAAACCCCACATCTCCACGATCCGGCTGCGCATCCGCGTACCCGAAGTCATGGTCATGACGTTCTACGACGGCGTCCCCGCACGCGAGATCGTCTTTTCCCGCCGCAACATCTTCAAGCGCGACCGCTACGTCTGCATGTACTGCGGCATTCAACCGGGCCTGGCGAACCTCACGCTCGACCACGTGATCCCCCGGTCCCGCGGGGGCATCTCCAGTTGGGAAAACAGCGTCGTAGCGTGCATCGACTGCAACAAGCGCAAGGCCAACCGCACGCCCGTCGAGGCGAAGATGCGCCTGCGCAAGATGCCCGTCAAGCCCAAGTGGACGCCCGCGCTCGTCGTGCCCGTGATGCACCGCCGCGAATCGTGGGACGCGTTCGTCAACAGGGCCTACTGGAATGTGCCGCTGGAGCCGTAATGGACATCGACGCCGACATCCGCAACGCCCTCGAAGGCGAGTGGCTCATCCGCTTCGTCGAACAGTCCGTGAAGGAAATGTTCCGCGTCGACAGCGACCTCCACGGCTGGGCGGCTACGAAGGATGACGCCGAGGTCCTCGATCGCTGGAACGAAGAGATCGACGACTTCGCCCGCGGCATGATCCGTCTCATCGAAGTCGTCGAGTTCCGCAAGCCGGACGCGCGGCTGATGGCCGTGAAGGAAGAGCTTCAGCGCGTGCTTAACGGCTGCGAGCAGTGGCGGAACTGGAAACCACCGGTTTAGTATAGACCGCTCACGCCACCACCATCGGACCTTCCTCGCCAGGGAATCCCGTTTTCCAAAGGTCCTTAAATTTCACCATCACGGCTCCGGGCTTACTGCATTTCATAGGATCATCTTCACCGGGAACGAAAGTGGTATACGAACTGGGGCTCGACGGGTCCGGTTGGCAGAGCCACCACTCCCCTACTACTTCTCGTATCCGCGCAACAAACGAGTCGGGAACCCCGCCATGGCGCACTTGCCACTCCGACAGCGGATAATAAACGCCGAAGTAGACGCTAAAGGTGAAGCTGGCGTAAGAGGCCTCCAAGTATTCGATATACGCCTTACCGAATTTCTTGGTCATCTGACGAAAGGGAAACCTAACTTCGACGCCGCGCGCTTCAGACTCTTCATAATTCAGTAGTCCTTCTCTGGCAAGCCGAATATGTTCTGCGATTGTCGCGTCCATCTTATCGTGCCTCGTCGCGGTGGCTAAAGCTGCGTCCACAACGAATCGCCGACCGTGAGCGTAAGCCCTTCACCGACGAACTGCTTTCCCGTCACGATCTGCTGATTGTCAAGAACCTTGCGGTCGTCGACGGAAAGCCCGTGCCAGATGCCGTCCATGACGTCGCGGACTTCATCCGCCAGCGAATCATCGGCGTCGCCAAGCGCCATCATCACTTTCTCCAGGGCGAGATAAACTTCAAGACGGGTCATCGGCATCCTAAAATTGCTGGTACAACACGCCCCGCGTCAAGAACTTCAGCGCGACGGGGCCGGACAGCGGTGCGCACTTGCCGATGACCTCGAGCCAGAAGCTCTCACAAGACGTGATCCTGCGCGCGAGGCGATCCGGCGTCGTGAAAACCTGGCGGTAGAACGGCCAGACGGCGCCCATGTTCATGAACGCGCTCACCTGCTTTTGCGGTTCCTCCACGTACTCGTCAAGATTCTTCGAAAGGCCCAGAGCATCTCCGGCAGCCCCATTGCAGAGATACGGTTCGAACCCGCCGGCAGGGATCGTGAGCCAGCACGTACAGCTTCCGAAAAACCAGCGGCATGTCAGCGCCGACAGGACTTTGCGCACGTCTTCGGCCTTCGCGTAGTCGACGACGTGCATGTCGATCGCGACGATGTCGTACTCCAACGGCGTACCCAGTTGGCCGCTTAGAATCATGTTTGTGTCCTGGGGGCCTTTGGACGCCCCGTCGGGAAAGTTCCGCGGGGCGGTGAACAAATTCACGCGATCGGAGATGCCGTGCATGAGGCCGTTTTCGCGAATGATGAGTGTGTCGTACAGAGGATGGCGGATAGGTCTGAGGACCGGACGTTGCGGGAGCGTCTCGACGATGTACTGGACGCCGCGGGGGACGTAAACCGACTCGACTTCAGCCCGCTTGCGCGCCTCTACTATCTCCTCAGCGACAACGCGCCGGTCATCTTCTCTCGGTACGGCACCGTCGCACTTTTCCAAAATCTCATCGAGAGGGATCGTGAGGTCCGCGGCGTCGCGCATGAACGCGGCCTTGTCGTATTTCAACGGCGGCTTTTTGAGCTTCGGCGACCGCACGGCACCGTACTTCGCAACGCCGTAGACGAGATAAGCGAGCACGGCGACAGCGCCAAGGGCAATTGCGAACACGACTTGCACCGGCATGTACACCTCCTGAAGTCTCGGACCTTACCGCGCTCCGCCAAAATACGCCTTGGCGTGTCCCGCGTCGATCATCTGCTGGTTGACGCTCGTAGTGATCCCGGCCAAGAGCACTTCAGCAAGTAAACGGCCGTACTTCTCTCGTGCGTCCTTTCGCGTGCGGATTACCACATCCTTGCCTTCGACGAGCGACGCCAAGAACGCCTTCGCCGCGAGGCCCGGCTTCGGGTCGGCTACGCCATGAAGCTCGGGCGTGTTGATCCCGTAGAGACGAAGCGACTGCTTGGGAAAGATGCTGAAACCGAGATCGACGGTCGCTTTAAGAGAATCTCCGTCGATGATCTCGACAATTCGCGCGCCGTATTCGTACATTTTACGTCCCCACGCCAAAATGCGCCTTCAGGACACGATTCATCCTGACATGGTGCGGCTCCTCGCGGTCCTCGGCCGTCCACTCGAATCGCTTTTTCACGAACTCACGAGCGAGCGCCTTGTAGCTCTCCTTCGTAGCGAGAAGATTACCCGTCATCGTCTCCTTGCACCACTCGATGTCGCAGCAATCGCAGAGCCAGCCGATCGTCTCTTCGTCCTCGTATTGCCGCAGCATCGTGTACGACGTCTCGTAACCGCAGGTCGAGCAGGGCTTGCCGGTAGGCACGACTTGGAGCATGGAGTTATGCTACCTCTGCGCCTTTGCGCGGTCAAGCAACGGCGACTTTCTGAGGCCGCGTTTGGCGATGTTCATGATCGTGCGGAATACGGCCTCGCGACCCTCCCGTCCCATGAGAGAGGTCATGTGATCCTCGTCGAGTTTGCCGTGCTTGATACGAAGCAAGTCAACCACAGCGCACATGTCCTTGCGCTCATGCCGGTCGAAGTAGGCCATAGCCTTGTTGACGATCAGGTCTTCCGGGGTAACGAGATTAAACGAGACGGCGCCCACGCGGACGCGGACCGCGTTAACGACGGCGGAGATATGGCTCGGCGCGTAGCCGGACATCACCTCAACCTTCAGCTTGGACTTTCCATCCACGAGGATAACGGTCGCGATCCCCCGGTCATGGATTTCTTGGCTTGTGGACCTGATGCCTCGCAGGTCGAGTTCGGCGATAAACGCAGATATGCTTTCTTCGTCGGGTTCTACGGCTACGTCGATATCGATCGTCGGCGGGGGGATTAGAATACCAGTTGACCGCCGTGCCGCCAAAAATGGCGTAGCGGATGTCGGCGGCCTGCGCGGCGGCATCGATGCGGTCCACGGTGCCAAGATACCGGGACTGCTTGAGATAGGGACGGCGCTTCATCCGACGAAAAGACGCTGGCGATCCTTGACGCGTACGCCGCCGACCTCTGCGTGTCCCGCGCTGATGCCGTCCGTGCGGCCGCACGCCTGCTCTGGCCGAAGGTGGAAGCGGCGCGTCGCTTGACATCCTCCCCGGACTAAAGTCCGGGGATTCCTGAAACTATATGCGTAGCTTCAAGATGGTTCGCGCTTCTCAGGGATGCGCCCTTGCGGTGACTGTCCCGCTTAGGTCTTACCTTCCCTCCACGCGCAGTCACGGCCTGTCCGGCCGCCAGAATATTCTTCGCGGCGTTCACATCGCGATCATGCTCCTTGCCGCACTCGGGACACGTCCAGACGCGGCAACCGAGATCAAGTTCCTCCAGAACGTGTCCGCAGTCGAAGCATCGCTTCGTGGACGGGTAGAAACGGTCCACCGTCCGAAGCTCGCGTCCGTACCATTCGCACTTGTACCGGATCATCGACAGGAACTCGCCGAGGGCCGCGTCGCTCAAAGCGCGGGCAAGGTTGTGGTTCTTAACCATGCCGCGGACATTCAAGTTCTCGACGGCGATCACGTCGAAACGGCGCACGAGATCAGTGGTGATTTTATGCAGGTAGTCGACTCTGGCGTCGGCGACGTGGGCGTGAAGCTTGGCGACCTTGAGCTTTTGAGCGGCACGCCGGTTCGATCCTTTGGACTTACGGGACAGATCGCGCTGGGCGTGGGTGAGCGCGGCTTGGGCACGGATCAGGTGCCGCGGATTCTCGATTTTCTCGCCTGTGGAAAGGGTGGCGAGAGCCATGATGCCGAGGTCAATGCCGACGGCTTTGTGAACGGGTTCGAGCTTCAAAACCGTCTCGTCCAGACAGAGCGTGACGAAGTAGCGTTCCGCCGTGTCCTTGGTTACGGTGATGGTGGTCGGAGGAGTTTTGAAGTTGCGGGACCAGCGGACCTTGAGTCTTCCGAGGCCAGAGAGTTCGAGGTTACGGTTCTTAGCGTCCCACTTGGACGCGGACCTTGTGTACTCGGCAGACTGCTCACCGTCCTTACGCTTGAACTTCGGATATGCGCTACGCTTCTCGAAGAAGTTGACGAACGCCGTCTGGAGGTGGCGAAGCGCCTGTTGCGTGGGAACGCAGGAAGTCTTGTTGAGCCAGGCGTGTTCGGGATCGCGTTTGAGCGCGGTGAGCCGGGTGCTGGATTCGCAGTACCCGACGGAGACGCCGTCCTTATAGTAGGCGTCCGTGCGCATCCGAAGCGCCCAGTTGTAGATGTACCGGCAGGCGCCGAAGACGCGGGCAAGCTCGAATTTCTGTTCGTCGGATGGGTAAAAGCGAAAACGGTAGCGAACTTTCACAACGACAGTGTACAATCTGTAAGCAAAGAGTCAAGCATTACCGCACACCGCGGGCGAAATCCGCCTCTACGATGAACTGCCAATTCGCCAGTTCCGCGGCCCGGCGATCCTGCGGGTCGTTGCCGACCATGACGAACCCGTCAGCGGGAATCCAAGTACTCAAGTGCCTCAAAAACGTCGCTTTCGTCTCCGGCGTCACCTGGCCGATAGGGCCGATGAAGCTGAAAAGGCGATGCCACTCGGGGAGCGAACGCACAAGCGCGATCCAGTTACCGCAGACGCCGACGATGTGGCCGGCGGCCCTGAGTTCGTCGATGCTCTGAAACGTCACCGGACCGCGGAAGCCCTGAAGGGTCTCGTCGACATCGAAAGCGATGACGTGCATCACTTCCTTCCATACGCCGCCACGGCCGCACGGGCGACGGCCTCGGCGAAAGTGGGCGCTGAAGCGGAGACGCCGGAGACGGCACAGACCCATTGCTCGGGGCTGTTGCTCTTCGGCGACGTGACCGAGGACGGGAACATGCCCAGAAGCTCGACAGCCACCTCGACGGACTCGCTGTAGAGCGGAACAAAATTGTGCATGCTTGTCCGCGGGTCGATGCCGAATTCGTCAAGGCCGCCTTCGGGGAACGTCCAGCCGACGACTTTCGCCACAGCCATGTCGAGGTCGCGGCTCACTCGTCAAAAAGCCCCGAGGGCCCAACCTCCTTAACGAACTCCTCCAAGACGTCTACTCGTTCGTCGCCCTGATACATGTACTCGAGGATGTTGTCGGCTTCGTCTTTCATGACGGAGATTTCGTACTCCGAAACGGAGCCGTACGACCTCGTGAACGGGAATTCCCTGAAGTCGTAAAGACCGGGGCCGTCCCACTCCGATTCCTTCTTTTTGTACTCACGCTCTCGAGGAGAACTGCTGAAAAGACCTTCGGCGATGGCCGTCTCGACGCGCTGTTGGTGCAGTCTCAGTTCGTTGCGACGGTCCAGCGTCTCCGCGACTTTCATGGCGTCGTCGTACTCGCGCTTATCATCAATAAGAACCATCGACGACTCTTCAAAAATCGACCACCACGGGCCGTGAAGCGTCTTCCCCGCCTCCTCAGCATACAGACGATTTTCAAGTTCGCCCAGCGCGTCCCTGAATTCAAAGAACAGGGCGATCGGCTCAAACCCCGTTTCTCCGACTTCCCGGCTGTCGAGAACTTTGTAGCGCCGGCCCGCTTTCTCTACATGCGCGAACCCGTATGACGCCCGCTCGAGGCTCGGAAATTCAACGTAGGGATGGATTTCGGGATGTTCTTCGACGGGCTTGTCGTCGATGAACGTGGCCGTATCGGGGATGTGGACGATGGTCATCCCACGATCTCCCCAGGCCACTGGATGACTCGGCCGTTCGCGTACACGGCATGACTGATGACTTGGAAATCCTCGTCATGGCCCACGACAACGAAGCTCCGGTAGTCGCCGTCGACTCGGGCTTTGATCCTCCGCACGGTCGCCAGAGCGCACATCTCCCGCGCGCCCGTCGCGAATATCAGAACCTCCCAGCGCGTCGTGCGCTCGAGCCCCTGCGGCCTTCCGACCTCACGCCACCATCTTGCGCTGAGGACATTGACGATGTCGTCGGGAGACGCAGCGCCGAGCTTGCGGTCCCAAAATCTCTTGGGCTTGAGCTTGAGAGCGTCAAGGCATTCCTTCTTTCCGACCTCCGCGCCGATGATCGCGCTCATCTCAAGGGCCGTGTCGAACACGGCAGCGGCACTTCGAAGCTCCGGCGGCAGTTCGTCGGCCAGATGCCGGTACGCGCCGGCGACGAAGAAGCTCTGCCGAAGGTCGTTGTCCATGTCGTCGCGAACCGTCGGGTAGCGCTCCATGGCCTCGGCGAAGAGGATTTTACGAAGGCTGTCGGTCGCCAGTTCTTCAGACGTGAAGTGCTCGACAAGGCGATTGAGGTTTCGTTCGGCATAAGTCACGCCTTCGCGGTATTCGGGGGTGTTTCGGACGTCGGTCACTTCTCCATCGTCCCCAGCATCAGGTCCGCCAGCGGCACGACGACGTTAAGGTTTCGGTCATGCCGGCGATGATGAATTCGATGATGCTTCTTAAGCCAGAGGAACCATCGCCGACGCTGAAGCCACGAATTCGCCGGCACGTGAAAAGCAAGATGCAAACTGTTGAAGGCCTGAAGGTAGGCAAGCGTCGCCGCCAGACACCCGAAGAAGATCGGCCGGCCGCAGAGCCACTCGGCGAGCGCATAAATGGGCGCGTTCACGAGCGTCAGGAGAATGTAATCGCGGGCGACGAACGTGATGTGAGAGCGCATGTTCTCGTCGAGGGCGTGGAACGTCTCGTCATGGCCGAAAAGACCATGGTGAATTTCTTGGTGGAGGCGATAGGGATACGACACGAGGAAGAATTTGGAGTGAAGGACGTATCTGTGAAGCGTCCACTCGAAAAACGACAGGTACGCAAGGCAACACAAAAATGAGACGGCTTGAGAATACGCGACGGTGGATGAGGCGCTCACGGCCTCTTTCCCTTCTGCGGCGCGCGACTTACTGCGTCACGCGCGCTCCAGCCGTGATTAAGCCGAGACGTGATCGTCGCCTTACATAGTCCGGTTCGTTCCGACCAGGCGGATACGCACAATTTGACGCCGCCCACCTCTACTACACGATTGGTCTTCTTGTTTCTGCCCTGATCCTTATAAGTCGCCCAACGTACATTCTTCGGCTCGTACCCACGGGAGTTGTCGATCCTCTCTATGGTATGGCACGGAGACGGCCGACGACCAACATCTTTCAGAAACGCAGAATACGAGCGGTTCCAAAGAGCGCATACACCACGGCTCCTATAAACCTCGTCATCACGACACCGGCGCCGCATGCCGACCCACACATCGTATTCGGGGGCCCTGTGCTTGCGCGAGCTTTCTCCATGAGTCGTCTTCTTCTGAAGGTTCCAGCAACCGCATGACCTCGTAATCTTCCCGGTGAGGCTCATCTGAAAGACAATCTTCACTTCACCGCAATCACAACGACAGACCCACCGACGAATCTTCCCGCTACGATAGGATTTCGGCTTCGACTCGCTCGTTACTACAAGCCGACCGAACCTACGGCCGACGAGGTTTTTACGCATCTTACGGTTCAGCGACGACATCTAGTCCTCATCCGCTCTGCACGAGCAGCAGCACTGGCAGAGGCCGCACTGCTCACACGTGGGGCAGGCGCAGTTACAGGCGCACTTTTCGTCGCAGGTCAGGCAACCGGCGTTACCGCTCGTCTTCGGCCGCGGCTTCTCCTTCGGCGCCGGCATCACTCCGACTCCATTTCCACGAACGCCTTCGCCAGTTCGCCGGCGTCGATCTCGTTCACGGCCCACTCGAAGATCGCGCCCCAGAGATCGTCAAGTTGAGGCCGCTCATCGAGAAATTCCTCGATCTTGACCCGCACGGAATCGACGGCGGCGTCTACCACCTCCGCAGGAAGCTCATCATCCTCGAAGAGCCCTTCCTCAAAATCCGCGGCCTTCTTCGCCTCTTCGATGGCGTCAACGGCGTACTCGCGGAACAGATTGTAGAGGCCCTCGTCATTGGAGATGATGCTGAAGACCTCGTGCGTGATCCCTTCCACAACGCCTCCGATCTAATGGGTGCGGGCGTAGCGGATGAAAGCGCCGACCGTGCAATTATCCCAGTCGCCCTCTAGCCACCATGCGCCATCGCAAGGAGACATGGTCTTTCTGGCCGCGCCGAAGTTCGCATCGGCGTCTATGCCGGCGAGCGCGGCGATCACGAACTCCGTCGCCGGATTCCTGGGCTTCGGCGCCGGAACCGGCGGCGCGAACGACGGAATGGCGATCGGCATGCCCGCTATGGGCGCGGAAGGGCGGGCGGGCGGCACGATCTTCTTCAACTCGGCCTTAGCCTTGGGCTTCGAGGCCTTCTTCTCTGTTTTCCCCATGTCGCGATCTCCAAAAAGACTAAGTGGACGGTATCACGGAACAGCGCTTCGCGCAAGCATCAGCGTCCTTACACACGGCATCGGCGATCCTGACCCGCACGGGCTCGACGCTGTCACGTGTCTGCACGTACTTCGTCTCCTCTCTCGAATTCACAAAGGCAAACTCGTCGACGAAGTCTTCGACGCCGCAACGCGAGCATGTCGTCTTGCGTTGCGCATCCTTAACGGCCTCGGCGACGAAGTGGTTGTCGTCGCACTCGACGCAGTAATACCGCTCTTGATGCACGAGCCCGCTCCTGAAACTGTGGAACGTGCCGCATTTTTCGCAGTCGTAGCCTTCAAGCTCCATCGGGTTTGCCCTCCTCCGTCTCGTCATCGGCGAGCATGGCGTCGATGCGCCGGGCGACCATCCGCGTCAACTCGTCGTCGGACTCGCTCATGAGCGTCTTCCAGCGGCCGCGCTCCGTGAGGTCCGCGATCTTCTCCAGCGCCTCCGTCACGCGATGGAACTTTCCCTGGCCGTCGAGTTCCACCGTCAGCCGGTCGGCGACTTCGTGAAGCTTGCCGAGGTCTTCCTCACGGACGTCGTGGAGGATCGTACGGGCGTCTTTGACGGCGTCGCGGAGGTCTGTGATGACGGGCTTGAGTTCGTCTTGGAGCGTAGCGAGACTCTCATTCGCTTTGGAACCCAGACGCAGGCTCTGATTCATCATAAGCGTCGACTTCATCATAAAGTTCCAAACAACGCCCAGGCCCCATCCGATGATCCCGAGTTGAAACAAGATCGTCGAGATCGTCACGATCTCTTGCGGAGTCATCCGCAAGACGAGCTTGCAGTAGGCGACGATGCCGCAAAACCCCATGAGAGCGATCGACATGAGGACGAGCGACTTTCTGTTGGCGTGTGCGAACTGCGCCTGAAGATCGTCGTCGACAGCCAACTTCGGCATCACGCGCTCCTCGCAAGCCACTTCGGAATGTCTACGTGCATCGGATCATGTCCTTTATAGATTCTGTTTTTGAAAAGCCAAAGGATCGTTACGACCCACGCTTTAAGCTTTGCCATCAGGCCGATTCCTCAACCGTGATCGTGTCCATTTCAAGTGCGCCATAGTCGTCCGCGTCCTCTCGCCACCCCTCATAAAGGGCGAATGCTTCTTCGTAGTCTTCGGCTACCATAGCCTGTTCTATGTCTTCGAGCGCCTGGGCATCTCCTTCCACGGGCTCTGACTCCTCCATGAACTGGCGCATATTGTGAATCCCAGCTTCGGCGGCATGCTTCACAGCCTCGGCGCGATTGTCGAAAGCCACATGACGAATATCAGTAGTCACCGAATCGTGAAACGTGACGACGTGCGCTTTAATTCTTGCCATCAGTTCTCTCCTCTCATTTGAATTTTCGTCTCAGCACGATGACGACGACCGTGAGCGCCACGAGGATGGCCGCCACGACGGCGACGCCCTCCACTAGAAAAAGCCCCCCGGCTCGACGCGATACGGCGGCGGCGATGCGGGCCCGAGCGTGGACCTGGGGCTGCAGAAATCGCCGGGCTGCGGCGGCGGCTTGGGGTTCCCGTAGACGTCGAGTTCGCCGCGATACACGACGATCTGCTGGGGCATGCCGGGCATCTGCTGTCCCGGCGCCCTCTGGATGGACCGAAGCTCGCGCTGCGTGCGCTTCAATTCCGTCATCATGTAGTTCATCGCCTGGCCAATGGTGGCGCTCTGTTGCGCCATGACGGCGACCATCATGCCCGCCACCTGCGCGGTCTGCTGCGGAATCATCATGGCGTTCATGACGTTGAGCGGTATGAAGGGCGGCTGGTCAGTTCCGTTACGCGGCACGATCTCGAAGGGGCGCGGCATGGCTGTCTCCTCCAATAGCTCTTTCTATCGTACCACGTACAGCGACTGCGGCGTCGCGAATGAGGGAACTGAAATAGGCGCGTAGACGAGCGGGGCTTCGGGCGGGATGTAGGCAGGCGGCGGAGCAAAGTACGACGGCGAAACCGGGGGGCCGTAAGTCGGCTCTCCGGCCGGCGGAGCGGCGGGACGAGGCGCGGGCTTGGGCGCCGGCACGCCGCTCAGCTTCTTCGCACACTCCTTAGCCATGCACTCGGCTTCGGCAAGGACAGTCTTGCGCGTCTTCGTGTAGACGCCGGCGCCGTGGGCACCCGGCCACGACAGGTACAGGGCTTCGACCGCAGCCAGTGCCCTTTTGTATTTTTCGTCGGCGGACCGGAGGCGCTTCTCGGTTCTTTCCGCCATGATCCTTTCAACCTCAATCGACCTTCTGGCGAAGTCGATCTGACTCTTCACAATGTCGAGGTCGAGCATAAAACGGTCGGATATAACCAAGCCCCTGAGCATGATCTCAGGGTACCCGAACATCTCCTCTATGATTACGGAACCGGGAACGTCCAACTCCGTAGGACGCTTCGGCCTTCTCATGACGAATTTGAACGCCTTCACGAGCCAGCCCGACGGGGAGAAGGTAAGCGCAGCTTCGGTAAGTTGTTGCGTATCGCTCAATTTCAAAAGACGATCGATCTCCCATCGAGCGCCTTCAACGATCTTCTGCACGAGCGGGTTCATCGAACGTCCCAAGGAAAGATTTTGCTTCAGTCGCTCGACATCCATCTCCACGAGAAGCCTCTTCAGTCTCCCTATGTCGGCACGGGCTCTGGCCAGCGCCTTTACGTCGGCCGGCGTCAGCGCGGGGGTCTTGGCGAATTCGGCCCTGGCGTCGAGAATCTTCTTCGCCAGCGCACAGAGTTCGGGCGCCGGCCAGAGCCCGCAGGCCGGCTTCGTCTGGCTGAAATCGCCGATGCAAAGGGTGTTCATACCGACAAAAATGTCCCCATGCCGGCGACGGAATAATACGGCCTCGTGGGCAGCGAGATCGACGGCGTCATGATCGCGATTGGCGGTTGCGACGGCGCTACAGCGGGCAACGGCGCATAGGCGGGCGGGGCGTAGGCGGGCGGGGCGTAAGCCGTCGGCGCCGTGGGGGGCGGCACGGCGCGGCTCACGGGCAGGATCGGCTCGAAAAATTTCTGCACGGGCTTGGGGGCAAACTCTTTATAAAGCTCCTTCACCGACTTTGTAAGAAAAAGGAACATCCCGCCGATGTACGCGACGCTGGCGCAAATTCTTGCGAGCGTTCGCTTGCCGCCAAGTTCTCCGACAACCGAGAGCAAAAACTTGTCAATCTGCTCCTTAACATCGCCCTCGGCCGACACGTTCATGGCCGTAGACCAATCCCACCACCTAGACATGCGAACCTTTTTCTGAGCATCGGTGTAAGCAAATCTGCCGCGCGGTAGCGCCATGGACTGGGCCTGGACAAGCGCAGAGGTGAGCGTTTGGCGAATATTCAAAAGGCTGCTGGCGTGAGCCCGAAACTCTCCAGTCGCGGTCTCGTCCAACATGGGATAGCCGTCGTACCATATGACTTCCCCCTTCTCGATCAAATAGTTCAAGCCATCACGGTACTGTTCGGCTGCGCGGAGAGCGTCAACAATTTGTGGAATCTGAACATCCAATAGGTCCCTAAGCGCCTGGTCCGGTATTTTTGAGGCGTTTGCCTCCAAGATCATGACGGCGTTTTTGGCGTGATCGGCCGCGTTCTGGAACAACTTGAAGATGGCCGAAAGCTTTCCCAGCGCCTTCGTACAATTGATCCGGTCGCCCGATTTTACGATCTTGTGGATGTTGTCGATCTCTACGTCAGCCATCTTCTTAGATTTCTTGGCTTCGTCCCCTTCTTCAAGAGCATGCTTAAACGGTTCTAAATACGCCACCCCCTTCTTCAGCAAATCTCCCCACGTCACTTTCGGCTTCGGCTTATCATTTCCTTCTCCCGCTCGCACAGGCGGCAAACCACGCTCCATCATCGAAGGCACGTACGGCGGCAAGAACGCGGCTCCCGCCGACACGGGGGCGCGGACCGCCGGCATTGCCACGGGTGGCGGAAGCGCAGCGGGGGCGCGGGCAACTTGAGGCGATGAGATCATCGAAGCTTCCGCCGCAGCTTTGCCGACGCTGTAGCCGACTTTCGCCGCCGACTCCAGCCCCGCACACTCCATACTCGCCAAAAACTGTTGCCACGCAATGGCACCGGCGACGTTCGCGGCCAACCCCCGCGCCAGTCCTGCGGGCATGCTTCGGATTTTGTCGATAGTCGATCGGTTGGCGTCGATTTTCGACTTTATCACTCGTATGCCAGGAAGCATCGCTTCGAGCTTCGGTGTCACGCTGTCGAGCACGAGTCCCATGTAAAGCGAGATGCCGGTCGACGCGGACTCTTTCAAGGCCGCTTGCGACTGCCCGTGCGTGAGCAATTTAACCTGCGCGTCGGCGTCCGAGGCGCCCGTGAAAATTCCTTGGCCGGTCAGCTTCGTCGCCGTAGCACCCCAGCGGTCAACCACCTTACGCACGCGTGCGGCCAAATTCCGCCAATATGCGCCGACCTCTGACTTACCGGAGCGCCACTGATCGTAAATTCCGAGACCGTCGACGACGGAAGCGGCGATCAGAAGTCCGGCAGCCCTCTCGCGCAATTTTCCGAGATCGGTCAAGAACTCCTGAAGCCGTGGACATTTGGCGATTTGGTCTTTGATACGGGGCTGATTGAGAAGCTTCACGTCGTCCGCAATGTCCATTATTTCTTCGATCAATGAAATGATCTCGCCGAGCGGGGCAGCCACCGCGTCAATGCGGGCCCGCGTCAATGCGGCTTCGCGGTCACGGCGGGCGACTTGTTCCTTCGACGGCGGCTCAGGTTGCCCGAATCCATAAAGCTGACCATTCATCGGCTGCGACAAAAACTCCGTGTAGACCGGCGGCCTCGCGGCAAGGGGCAACCGCCACGGCGCCGGCATGGGCTCGCTTCGACGAAGGCCTTGTGTGGTTAGGAAGGCCACGACATTATCTCCTGACGGCGACGGTGTAGCCGGGCCGCAGAGGCGGCGGCGACGGCGGCCTTGATGGAATGGAAGGCAGAACGGTCGAGATCGTCGCGTACGGCGGCGCGACGGTCGGAGGTTGCTCCGGCACACCGCGTCGAAACGGCGTATGCAATTTGCCCTCGACGACCTCCTCAACATCGTTGATTTGGTGCGTTTCGAACTGCGGCGGCGTTTCCCACATAGGATGCGACCACCCCTTCTCGACATAGAGCGTGTCGGTCGCACCTTTGTAGACCCAGTGGTTGCCGCGCAATTCCCGTGGAGCCGGGGGCGGAACCGCCGGCTTTTTGAGCTTGGTGAACCCGACATAGGACGACCCACTGATTACTTTAAGACCCGATCTCTGCGTGTACGCCGAATACTGCTGCGGCAACGGGGCAAGGCCGTAGATGATCGGCAACGCCACGCCCGTCATTGGGTCGTACTTCTGTACCATCATCGAGCGCAAGTACAACGTGTCAGGAGACCCGTATTTACCCGTACCGTCAAGGATGACGTCAGGCCCGATGGAGGGCGGAGCCGCCTTAGTAGGAGACGAGCGAGTTAGTCCAAGTTTCTTTTTCGTCTTATCGCCGCCGGCGGTGATCGAGCGAAAAGCGCCGATGCCACGACCCATCGGCCCCCACGCGTCTTTCCGGCGCGTGTTGTTCCGGTTGTCGCGGAAACGCTTCAGCGCTTTCGGCGACAACGCGGATTCGACGACACGGAGGGATGCGGCAAATGCCTGTTGCGCCGCAGCCCGAGCGGAAGAGAGAGAAGATTCGTTGAGCCCATCAGCGACGCCCGATAGCGCAGTAAGCTGACGGGCCAGAACTTCAGAGCGAACCGCAAGCTCCGCCAACGCCTTAGTCGAGTCGGGGCCGCCCAAGATTGACGAGACATCTGCACGAAGCGCGTTGGCGTCCCGCACGATATCCCAATAGCCATTGACGGCTTCAACGGAAGCGGGAGAAGCGCTTGCGACGCGCGTCTGTCCGAAAAGCGCGAACGGCACTAGTACACCCGCGCCCCTTCATACGGCGCCAACACGTTCGCGCCCTGTGTGTACGGCGCGGCCTCTCGCGCCACGATCCTCGGCACATCAATCCTGACGTACTCGGCGATCGGCTGCGACGGCACACCCGGCTGATAAAACGACGGCTGCGTTGGCATCGTCACCGTGATCGGCTCGGCTTTGAAAAACGGCGAGCGCACGGATTGCGCAAAAGCCGGCGTCACGGGGCAGGCGATCCTCTGGTCCGTGGCCGACGCCACGGCGTACGGCGAGAGGGAGTTTCCGTACGGTGACGGGGCCGGCGCGGCCTTCGCGCGGCGCACCTGGGCCATCGGAGCGACGGCGCTAACGCCGCTGATGCCGCCCGTCGTCGGGTACATGCTCACGGACGTCGTGTAGGGGTTCACGGAGGCCGGCCGCACGGCACGGCGGGCGAGCTTCGGGCCTGGGACGAAACCGCCCATGTACGTGGGATAGTTCATCGTAGGCCGCGCGGCCGTGGAGGCGCGCATCGGCGCGGATGAGACCGAAGCCTTCGGCGCCGGACTCGTGGCCTGGCCGAACATCAAATGCGGCATCAACTTCCCCCTAAATGTCCGTTTCTATGATAGGACTCGCAAGCGGCAAGTCCAGCAGTTTCGAGAAAATGATCGCTTACGACGCGGCGATCTCGTGAGACAGGGACACCTTATCTCGGTGTGTGGACTTCGAGCGGAAACGCCTGCTCCGGGTGTTTCCCATGAAACTCCAGCGACTGAAGCCCGTCCTCGTCCTTAAGAGTGATGGAACCGGCCAAGCCGTGATGCTCATTCGGCCGCAACGTCAGCAGGAAGCCTCTCCACTCGATCTGGAGCCCGCTGGCGTCGTTCTTGTGAATTTTGAGTGGACTCACTTACCGTCCTCTTGCACCCCGCAGTTCCGGCACATGCGGTCCCCGAGCGCCAGGTCCATCCACGAGTGGCCGACCTCGGCACAGAGGCGAGCCATCAGAGGATGTACGGGCTGTACAGGCGGCAGACGCGGCTCGATGTCTCTGTCTCGGGCGGTGATGGCCGCGGCCAAGGCGAACAAGAAGAAGGAGATCGCCGCCACGTCGCCGACGACGATCACGACCCATCGCGACGCCCAGATGAAAGGCGGGTCCTGCGGCCACGACCACGCCCACTGCGCCAAGCCCGACAGGAGCACGGCGGCCGTCATGGAGATCATGATGGCGGTGGAGCGCTTCACGACCATTTCTTGACGACTTCGACCTTCGGGATCGAACCGCGACGCTGAAAGAAGTCGTGCAGGCAACGAGGACAGAAAGCGTCGTCGTAGTGACAGAGGTTCACGGGCGAGTTCCAGTCTTTCCGCGTGAGCGTGTCGAGCGTCCACTCGTGCCCGTTGAGGCAGCGGTACTGAACGTAGCGCGGGGCCCCGACTAGCGAGATCGTGCCATCGCTCGGACCGCCGGAGATCGCTTGCGCTCCGGCGCGCAGCGAGGCGGTGGCAGGGTCAAACGGAAGCTTAAGCTGCTCGTAGTGATGACCGGCGTCCGTAACGCTGTCCGCTTGATTTACCATGCCGTCTCCTTAAAATCAACGAGCGCCTCATAGCCGGGGATCACGGCGGCGAGAGCGCGAGAAATATACGGACGCAGATCGTTCGACATCTTCAGTTTCGAGTACAGCGCATTCTCGTACTTCACGGCCTCGACGATCAGGTGAATGCTGACGTGCTTGCCCGCAGCCACGAACTCCTCCGCTCGCAGGCGGATCATCTTCCAGTATTCGGGGTTCTTCACGATCCAGATCGCGGTCTTCTTCCGCAGGTCCTCGCCCTCGGGGTTGTTGCGCTCCGCAGGCTTCACCCGCTTCGGATCGGGGATCACGAACGGGACCTCGACGACTTCGCCGTGGCGCTTGACGGTCTCGACGACGAGCTTCGGCATCTTTTCTTTTTTGAGCGCGACGGCTTCAAAAATCAGAGCAGGCGCCACAGGCGGCGAAGGGCTCGCCTCCAGCGCCCGCTCTTCTTCACGAGTCTTGGCGAAGGCGCGCTGCATCCTCGCCAGTTGATCCTGCGAAAGTTGAAGGTCGTCGGCCTGTTTCGCGGCTTTCATATCAAAAGGCAGGGCCCCGTCGGTTTATGCACATGCCCACTTCTTCGAAACCAAGAACCGGGGCCCCGCCAAAATTTGCGACCCCGGACGCATAGTCATGTGTCCGGGACCGAGCAAGGAAGACGCGGGGACTATCAAAAGAAGGCCGGCCCAAGAGAGAGAGTTCCTGGGCCGGCCGAGGCGCACCGGCAGGAAGGGATATGGCGGTCGCGCATTCCTCGCCGGCTCTGGAGAGAGAAGACTACTGTAGTTCATCACGGTTCTTTTTTCAAGTCGTAGACGTATCGGGCCCGACATCGGGACCGGCCTCTTCGGCGGTCCCGTCGATCTTCTGCTCCACGTCCTTCTGATCCGTCATGATCCTCTTGGCCCGCTGGATGAGGTTCTGCGCTTCGGTCTTATTAGAGACGATCTTATTCTCCGTGAGCCGCGAGACGATCTCTTCGTTGGCCGCCGCAGGCAACTGTCGCACGATCGCCAGCGTCTGCATGACCCGCTCGGTCTCGATGGAGTAGTCGCGAAAACGCAGGGTCATGGAATCGAGTTCCATGGAAAACGGCATCGGCGTCTCGGCCTCCCGCAGTTCAAAGCTGAAGCGCACGTACGTCTTGCCGCCGAAGCTCTCGCGGCGCGAGCACAAAATATAAGTCGACCCCCACGAGGCCAGGACCGTGGACCCGCGAAGCTGGTGGGCGCCGATCTTCGGGTTGTCGCCCGAGGGCTTGTTGAAGTGGTGCACCAGTATCGTGCTGACGACGCCCGCGCTCCGGGCGACTTTGTCGAGGCCCTGAAGGAGCATGGTCATGTCCTTGGCGTCGTTCTCATTGGATAGGTGGTAGCGATTCAGGGGATCGATGATGAGCACCTCGATCTTATGCTTCTCCAGCGCGCGGATCATCGCGTTCTGGATTTCGTAGTTCGTCAGCGTGAAAGGGACGTGCTGGTAGAACAGACGGCCCGAGAGTCCGAGCCAGTCGATCCCACGAGAATTGGCGATGGCGACCATCCGCGTCTTGAGCGTGGCCTCACCCGTTTCGCTCGTGCAGATGAGCACGCGTTTCTGGCTGGCGACTTCATAGCGGTCGAGCCACTTGTCGTGATGGCCGGCCGCCAGCATGAGCGCCAGGTCCAGCACGCCGAGGCTCTTTCCGACTTTCTGCTCGCCGGCCACGATCGTCAGGGAGTTCATGGCGATGATGGGCCGCACAAGCCACTGGACCGGCGGGATGTCCTTGAGGCGGGCCACGTCGAAGATGACGAGTTCCTTGTCCTGAATGATCGAGCGGTTGATCTCGTTGTCGGCGCGGGAGCGCGCGGCCTCGATCGTGCGCTCGATGTAGTTCGTCCCGTTGGCCTTCTGCTTTTCCTCCTCGAGGTAGTGCGCGGATATTTTGTACATCGGGTTCGTGAAGACGTCGCGGACCATGTCCTCGGTCGCGCCGGCGACGAAAAGCTCCGCGGCGACGCGGAAGTCAAGTTTGGATTTGTCCACGCGGCCCTTCTCGGGATCGATCGGCGCGACGGAGTGGCCTTCCCGGATGATCTGGACGATCTCGAAAGAGACGGCGCCGCTTCTCAAAAGGTCCTCGACGGTCTTGGGCTTGGCCTGCTCCTGCTCAATCGCGGTCTCCACGTTCTGGATGCGGGCGTCTTCGTCGAGAGCGATCAGTTCGCTGATCTGGCCCTCGGGGTGCTTGAGATTCATCGTACCGGGCAGCCGGAACACGCGGGCGGGGTCGCTCGTGTTGTCGCCGTGGTACCGGCCCACGTACTTGTTGGTCAACGCCACGGCCGACTCGATCGGCACGGGAGCGTCGAAGAACCAGTAAGCCTGGGCATGGCCCACCGACCCCGTCTTAACGACCGCCGACGGCAGGGGATCGGCGGCTTTGAGAATCGTAACGGCGTCGTCGCGGTCGATGTCGAGCCAGACGCTGCACCCGTGCGAGACGATGTCGTTGGTGCCGGCGCCGGTCTTGGGCTTCAGGACCCGCGGGTTGACGCCGAAGTAGCAGTCGTAGCCGTCGTCGTTCATCTTCTGGATGTGCGGGACGAGGAACTCGAACCCGTCGGCCAGTTGCTCGACCCTGAGCCACTCCGTCTTCACGGGGCCGCCCTCGCGGCTAATGAAGCGAAACTCGACCCACCAGCGGGCATCGGCCGCCTTAAAAAGCGCCGACAAAAGCAGAAACGACTGATAAAGCGGATGGGATTCCGGCAGCATCTTCTCTCTCCAGAAAAAAGACCGTTCAGATCAGACCCCGGACGCAGCGCCCGGAGAGTTCTTCTTCTTCCTCTTCGCCCCGATCATGTCGAACGCACTCTCGATCGACATCTCTTCCGCCAGCAGAATCGCGGTCTCTGACCTCGCCACGACGACGCCGATGAACCTGAACTGCCGCTCGCTATGACCTTCGCTGTCGCCGGCGGCGTGTCTGTCGGCAACGCGAAACTCCACCACGTCGCCGGACTTGAGCTTCGGAGGAACGTGATAGCGGCACCAAGCCGCACGGCGCCACCACTTGCGGCTGCATCCGAGCGACGACCGGGAATTCGGCGTCACGGTTGCCGCCCAGTGCTTGTGACCGGAGCGGACGATAGGGCCGTCCACACAGCCCTCACCGTCGATGAGCAACTTCGTCGGGTCGAGCATTTACTTGATGAGTTCTTTGCCGATGACGTTCTGGTCCTGCTTGCGAATCCTGCGCTCGGCGTTGTTCTTGTCCTGCGTCTCGTGCTTCTTGATCCAGTACCCGAGCCGCGGCGGAATTTTCTGCTCGGCGTAGGGCCGCTTCTGATCCTCCTTGACAAGCCGTCCGAGCACGTGGGCGGGGCCCGTCCACAGGCGGAAGTAATTGTCGTCGATGATAGTGATGATCCTGCACGCGGCCAATTCCTTGATCCCGCGTCTCACGGCCCATCGCGAGATGCCGGCGCCATCTGCGATGATGCTGAGGGCTACGCGAGCGGTGTGGTCGGCTTCGGAGAAGTATCTGAGCGCGAGGAGGACTTTATACGCGGCGCTGGTTTTCTTGCCCCCGTCCAGAAGGCAGGAGAGCGCAAGGTCGGTTAGCGTCCGCTTTCGCTCGGAGAAGAAGAAAGCACGAGACTTTTTCTTGCCGGTTGTGTCCACGCCATCACCATGAAATAAAAAGGCCCCCTGGCCGTGTGTGGGTGAACCCTAGTGGCGAGACGAACCGGCGGCGGGGGCTGAATGATTCTACTACCAAGGTTCCCACGGGTGCAAAGGATATCGTCATGACGACACGCGATCAAGTTTTCCGTCTAGTTTCCCGGAAAAATGTCTTCATGGGCGCTAAAGGCTTCGATCCACACACGATCTTCGCCTGCCTACGAAGCTCTCGAGCGTAAGAACAAAACCGACTTCCGTCATGTTTTGATATGGCGAACCGAGCCGCCAAATCATAGCGGCGTGCCTCCCGCTCGAACTGCTTGGCGGTCGGACCCGTCTTCAACGGCCCGTTAAAATTCACTCTGGCGAACTTGCCGAACATCTTCATGGCCGCCTTATCATACGCACGGGCAGCGGCACGTTCGTTGGAGAAGAGCCCGAGATGGCGGCGCACGATCTGAGCATTCCACTTTTTAGAATGCTTGCTCCACGAGACGCCCTTGTACCTTGACGACCCGTTGCGAAACTTAGGAAAGTTGTGCTTATTTTGCGAACTGGTGCAAAGCCGCAAATTTTTTCGCGTGTTGTTCAGCCCGTCTCCGTCGATGTGGTCAACTTCGAAACCCGAGGGAGCGCTCAAGATCATTCGGTGCATCAAGACTGCGCCGATTTTCTGACCCATCTTCACGACATGCCTCGCGTACCAGCAGTAGCGCCTGCCTTTTAAGGCGCCCCACTTGAGCGTCGACAACTTCTCAAAGTCCGCATCATCTACCCACGCGAACTTGCCCTGCGTAAGCGGTATCGCTTTCACGCACGCCTCCAAACTCCCATGAACCGCGCCGGGCCTCATACTGACGTGAAGTGCTACCAACGACGCTAAAGTGAGGGCGCCGGCACGGATCGTGGGAGTTAAGCATCGTGGTAGCGAGATCACTTTACGTCTTCCCTGGTAGAGAGTCAAGACACACGCTCGTGGATTTTGCAAAACCGTGTTTTTGAAGAGATTTCGAAGGTCTCCCTTTTAGATGGTGCACACACGCACATTTGGTGCGTGTGTGCACCATCTCCCCTTTCACTCCATCTATATAAGTATCCTTAGTAGAAGTTGTTTTCAGGGCCCCTCCTCCGTCGGGGGCGTAAAAGACCCCGCCACGCACCACCTCGTTACCGTGTGGGCTCCCCTTAGCCGCCGAGGGCCTTGAAGATCGTGACGATGTTACGAGCGTCGTCGATGCCACGATGAGGGATACCCGTGAAGGTGAAGGTCAGGCCGAGCTTCCTGAGTTCCTTTATCATCCCAAGCTTCCTGAGCGCCTTCTGTACACCGACGTGTTTGCCTCCGTACTTCTGCATAAAGCGTTCCTTCACGTTGACGTGGTGGACGAATGGGAAGACGATCCCGTAACGGTCGCACTCCTTCTTGAGCATGTCCCAATCATACTGTCCCCACGAGCACAGGATCGTGCTTTCCACGTCCTCGAGTCCGCTGACGAAGTCGGCGAAAACGACGGGAAAGATCGGTGCCGTGTCGACGTCCTCCTGCGATATCGTGGTCAGCTTCATGCAAAAGTCGGAGAGCGTGGGCACGATCGTGGGCTTAACGAAGCTGTCGAACTCGTCATCCGTAGCGTCTTTCCCACCCAACTTCACGGCGCCGATCTCGATGATCTCGGAATGCTCGTGTTGGTATTCGGCGACACGTGCGGCGTCTTCAGGACGTTCGGCCCGCCAGCACGCGGCTTCCAAGTCGACGATCACGTACTTCACGTGTTGGCCTCAAAAAAACGCCTCCGCGTACGGGAGGGACCACGAACCCATGCCAGCGCAGAGATCGAGGACGATCTTTCTCACGGCTTCAGTTCCATGTACGCCTTTACGAATTCGGCGGCGAGTGGAGGAACGATTGAATTTCCGAAGCCCCTCAGACGTGCGATGCGCCTCGGCGTCTTCCCCGTGACGGGGAACCTTTCGGGGCAAGCCTGTCCCACGCCGGAGGGAATCCTTGGAGCCACGCCGAGAACTTCGGATTCAGCAAGAGGGACGGGCCGGTACTTGCCGTCGCGGCAGAGGAGCCATCCGGCGTCGGACCAGAAGCCGCTGCTTCGCGGGCGTTCGGCGTTCGCCCTTCCAGAAATTTCCGGGTGGGATCGCACCTTCTCGCTCGCCGTGGGGGTCGCCCCCCGTCTGTCGCTCGCGGAGAGTTCCATCTCGCTAGAGATACGGTCCTGCGGCTGCTGTCGTTGTTGCCCGCCTCGTTGTACTTTTTTGACGCGGGCGAACCCGCCATCGGACTTGGCCATCCGGTCAGAAGCGCCGCCGCCTGAAGATCGCCTCCTCCCGAGTTCTTCCGCCCAAGTTCTTTCTTGCGCTTGGCGCTTTCGGGTCCGCCCGTCGGCGTGCGCGGAGTCGGCCACGATGTACAGCCGTTGACGAATGTGCGGAGCGCCTGCGCCCGCAGCGCAGAGATCGAGCGCCCCGATGGCGTAACTCGTTCTTTCCAGGTCACGCGAAACAAGATCGAGCCAGGCAAGGCCGTCCCTGCTTCCAACCTGTTCGCCAAAAATAATGCCAGGGCGGCACCTGCGGATGAGCCGGAACCACGCCGGCCAGAGATGGCGCTTGTCGGTGAATCCTTTACGCTTGCCCGCCGTCGAGAACGGTTGGCAGGGCGGAGAGCCGGTCCAGCACGGCCGGTCGTCCGGCCATCCCGCGAGTTTGAGCGCGAGCGCCCAGCCGCCGATGCCCGCGAAAAAGTGATGTTGGACGTAGCCATCGAGGTCTTTTGGCCGGATTTTCTGGATCGGCCGGTCGTCGACGTCGCCATGCGATATTTCTCCTGCCTTGATGAGATTGCTGATCCACGCGCAGACGTAGGGGTCGTTGTCGTTGTAGTACGCTTTCACGCCTTTTCTTTTACCTCAACAGGCGGCACGAGCGCGAAGATTTCCTCCACGTCGGCGGTGAGTCGGCACTCGGGCAAGCTTGTGAGGATTCGTTTCCCGTACGGTTTCACGAGCAGGCGGGGGTCGAAAAGCACGACGGCGCCGACGTCCGTGAGCGTTCGGATCAGCCGGCCGAAGCCCTGACGCAGCTTGATCGTGGCCCGCGGCAGCGATACGTTCATGAACAGCCCGGCGTCCCGTTCGCCCATGGCCTGCAGCACGGGGTCGTCGGGCGGCTCGAACGGAATCTTGTCGATCGTCAGGCACGACAGCGCCTGGCCCGGAACATCGACGCCCTGCCAGAAGCTGTCCGTGCCGAAGAGCGCGACACCGCGGCCCGCGGTCTTGAGCCGTTCCAGAAGCTTCATCCGCGGCGCGTCGCCCTGTTGCAGGATTTCGATGTCGGTGCTGCGCTTGGCGATCTCGGCGCAGGCTTTGAGGTTCTTGTACGACGTGAACAGGCACATCGTCCGGCCGTCAAGTTCCGTGATGACGTGGCTGATGACGGCGGCCATGCCTTCGACGAAGCCGGGTGCGTTCGGGTCGACGATGCCCAGGTTTGGCGTGACGATCAGGCACTGTTTTTTGAAGTTGAAGGGCGATTCGACGATCTGCCGCTCGCCCTGCACCTTCCCACGTTCGCGGTCGAAGTAGCTGAAGGACTTGCCGACGTCGGTGAGCGTTGCGGACGTGGAGATGACGGACTTGGCGCGGTCGAAAAGTTCGGATTTCAGGACAGCCCCCACGTCGATGAGCTTCGACCGCACGCTAATGCGCCCATCGCTTTCCTCCACGAAGTACGTCATGTTCGTGTTCTCGAGCGTCATGAACCCTTCGGCAGCGCCGGCGATTCTGTGGGCGGCCAGCATGCACTTCTCCAGCGCCCCTCGCTTTTCCTTATCGTCTTTCGACGTGCCTTCGAACATGGCTTCGGTTTTCTCCGCGTACTCCGAAACGGCCGCGGCAAGTCCGTCGCCTTTGAGCGTTCCGGGCGCGGTGAAGCGGGAGCACTTCTTGTTTCTGGAGTTCTTCAGGAACGTCTCGGCCGAGTCGAAAAATTCGGCGTTGGCGCTGCCGATCCGCTGCATGAGGTCGGCATCGCCGAGGTACTTATCCGCGCGCTTGAGGAACTTCACGGACCCGCGCTTGAGGTTCAGGCCGAAGTAGTCTCGGGCGATGTCGGCCGCTTCGTGCGCTTCGTCGCAGACGACGTAGTCGAACTCGGGCAGGATCGGGTCTTCAAGCCCCGACTCCATGCGGATGGACGCGTTGGCGAAGAAGAGATGGTAGTTGCAGATGACGACGTGCACGGTCTTGAACGTGCGGCGCGCTTTCATGATGAAGCAGGGCACGTAGTCGTCGCAGCGCCGACCGTTACAGAGGTCGGAGTTGCCGGAGATCGCGGGCCACAGGTCGCTCTTGAGCGCGATCTCGCTCTTGTCGCCGTCCTGGGTCTTGACGGTCCAGTCGTCGAGGCCCCGGAGTTCTTCCACGGCTTCGTCGGAAAGTTCGTGGCTGCTGTCGCGCGCGTGGTGGAGCCGGTCGAGGCAGAGGTAGTTGCCCATTCCTTTGGCGAGCGTGTACGTGAACGGGACGGGCAGGATTTTCTTCAGGAACGGCAAGTCCTTGTCTATCAACTGCTCTTGAAGGGCGATGTTGGCCGTGCACACGACGGCCGTCTTCTTGTTCTCGGCGCACTCGAGGATGAGCGGCAGGAGGTATGAGAAGGTTTTGCCGACGCCGCAAGGAGCTTCGATGTCGAGATGCTTCTGCGCCTTCAGCGCCTGTTCAACGGCGACGGCCATCTCGATCTGCCCGGCTCTGGCTTCGTAGCCCGGAAGCTTCTGCGCCACGAGGCCGCCGGGGGCCAAGATGCGGTCGATCTTGAGGTCGTCGTCCATCACGCCCCCTCCGGGAAACCGAGCGCCCGCGGTTCCGACGACATCGTGCGATCGAGGAACACGCCGCCGGCGACGAGTTCCTGCGTGGCCTTTCGCGTCGCCTCTTCAATACCCTTGGCGTCGATACAGTCGTCGCACATGGCGTAGGCGCTGATCCTGTAGGCCGGCCCCTTGACGGTGACGACGTCGCGGTTCGGGAAGTACGCGCCGCAGACGCCCGTGCTCTTCGGGAGTGTGCGCCGGCAGAGGATGCACGTGGCCGTGCCGCTTTTCATGGACGCGATGACGCTTCTGACGAGTCTCTGGAGGACCTCGTTGTCCTGAAGCTTTCCGTCGAACTCAGGCATTGGCCGTCTCCTTGGAATGATCGACCTCGACGATCTCGAAGCCCTCGTCTCGCGCCGTCTTGATCCGCGAGATCGTGTGCTTGAGCGTGTGCTTGGAGCCGCCGTCGACGAAGTCGTGGATTTCGACGGCGGTTTTATTTTTCATGATACGCATGCCGCGGCCCACGCGTTGCAGATAGCGCTGGGCGGACTCGCCTCCGGCGGCGATGACGAGAATTCTGATATTTTCTATGCTAATTCCGGCGTCCCAAGTTGGGCTCGAAACGACGATCGGTACGATGCCCGCGCGGAAGTTCTGCCGGACCTCGACGCGGTCTTTTCCCTTATGCTGGCCTGTGACGAGCTTTGCGTCGAGATTGAGTTCGACGAGGTGATCGCAGATCATGCGACAATGGCGGATCGTGTCGCACATGATAAGGCACGCCTTGCCCTCCTCTGCGGCTTTGCGCGCGACGGCCAGGACAATGCGATTACGGTTCGGGCAGTCTTCGATGACCGTGCGTCGCGCCTCGGCCCATGGTCCGAAGCTGCGGGCGCCGCCGAAGCCGTCGTGGTAGAACATTGTCGGCCGCGCGCTCCATCCGATCTCGATGAGCTTGGAGGATTTAATCTTGGCGATTTCGGGCCCCGTCGTCGCCTCGAGCTTGAGATTGCGCTCGGGGTCTTTTGGGTTCCAAGGTGTACCGCTCATGGCGATCCTGACGTAAGCGGGGCAGAACTGCGCGACTTTATAAAAACGCTTAGGGGGCCCTAGTGCGTGCCCCTCGTCGAGTATGAGTGTCGAGAAGCCCTCGAGCATATTTTTCTGACCGTCGAGCGCCAGATTGATAGCCTGGACGATGGCGATGGTGACGGCGCGGGTCGTGATATCCTCGTAGATGTGGTCGCCGAACCGCGCGGGTTTCTGCCCCGTGTACTGCTCGTACATTTCCGCCGATTGGTACATGAGGTCCTTGCGGTGGACGAGCCAGAGCGTGCGGCCGGCGACGCAGAGCGAAATCGCCGTGGCACACGCGCTCTTGCCGGAATTCACGGCCAAGGCCAGCACGCCGCGCCCGTGATGAAGTGCCGCCGTGATCGCGTCCAGTTGAAAGTCCGCCAGCGTTATCGTCTTGAGCATGTCGGGTTTCGGTTGCATGATGATCCGTGGCTTCACGCGGCGGTCATGAATTTTGGCGAGGGGGAACCCCTTCCGCACGCGCCCGATCAGTCCCGTCGGAAAGCTGCCGCGAAGGCGGTTGAAGGCGTGCCACATGCCGTCGAACTGAGGCGTATGCTGCTTGATCCAGAATGCGTTTTTGACTTCCACGGCCAGGAGCTTGTCGAGGGCGCGGTATTCGTCTTTCGTGCCATTCACGTAGCTCAGGACGTTGTCGACGACGATCTCCATCTATTTAGCTATAGTAGTCGGCCCTTCCATGTTCGCGGCCGCAAATCCGAAACTCGTTGAACTATTTTCAGAATCTCGGGCGTGAACGCGGATGCCCTGACTACTATAGCTTTGTGAGTGAACATCGCGCTCTTACACGCCCACACGGATCACAGCTACCGCGACAGCCTGATCCGCGTAGACGAGCTTCCGACACTCGCTAAGGCGGCGGGCTTCTCGGCCTGCTCCATCACGGACCACGGCTCGATCAGCGGCATCCCCCGCTTCATCGCCTCCTGCCGCAAGACCGGCATCAAGCCGATTTTGGGGTGCGAGCTTTACGTTACGACGGCCTATGACGGCGATAAAATTTTCCACCTCACGGTCCTCTGCCGCGACTTGAAGGGCTTCGCCGCCCTTTCCTCTATCCTCGGCTCCGGCGTCATCGAAAAGAAGCGCCTCAAGCGCCTGACCGTGCCGCTGGCGAAGGTGCTTGAAGCTGCTGGCTCGGGTCTCGTCGTCCTTTCCGGCTGCTACAGTTCACCGTTTTGGAAATCGGAGAAAGCCATCGACGACCTTGAGCCCTTCGTCAAGGCCTACGGCGATGATTTCTATTTCGAGGTCATGCCCGTCGACGACTGGGACGAGCAGATCAAGCTCAACCGCATCGTCGTCCAGTTGGCCGATCACTTCAACCGGCCCATTTCGGCGAGCGTTGACTGCCACTTCGCGTGCGCCACCGACAAGCCCTTCCACGACGCGCTCTTGGCCGTGGCCGATCTGAAGGCCATCGACGACCCCAAGGCGTGGAAGTTCTCGACGAAGATGAGCTACCTCATGACGCCGGGCGAAATCTACGAGCACCTGCAAAAGGCGGGCCTGACCGAAGACGAAGCCGTTCGCGCCATCGCCACGACAGCGGAGATCGCCGACCGCTGCGAGATCACGGACCTCCCGCACGACCGTCTGCCCATCGCCAAGGTCTGCGATGATCCTAATACGGTGCTCATCGAACGCGTCGACGCCGCGCTCTCGAAGCTCAATGTCCCCGACAAACCGAAATACTACGACCGTGCGGAGTACGAGCTTAAGACGCTCATCGAAGCCGGCCTCGCGGAGTATCTGCTGCTCGTGCAGAAAGTCGTCGACGAGTTCAAGAAGCGTGGGGCGCTCGTGGGCCCCCGCGGCTCCGTCGGCGGCTGCCTCGTGGCGCACCTTCTGGGCATTTCGATTCTCGATCCCATCAGGCACGACCTCATATTCGAAAGGTTCTACGCCCCAGGACGAGTCGGCTCTCTCCCTGACGTCGACCTCGATCTGCCTGTGGCCGTGCGCCGACGCGTTCCCGAAATTCTCAGCGAGGTCTTCGGCGCCGAGCGCGTGGCCCAGATCGCGACGTACTCGAAGTACGGCGTTCGCCAAGCCGCCCGCGACGCGGCCCGCACTTACGGCGTGCTCAAGGACCTTGAGAAAAATGTGAAGCTTCACGACCCTGATGAGGAAACGGATTGGGCCGAAGACGAACGAAAGACGCTCGACGGCCATCCCGTCGTGGCCGAGCTTCGAAAGCTCAGTACGCTCGCGGCCGAATTTGCCAACCGCCTCGTCGGGAAAGTCCGTCAGACCGGGGCGCACGCCGGTGGATTCGTAATTTCCAGTTCTCCCATAAATGGGCTCGGTCGCGGCTACATGGTCAACGGCCTGCTTTGCTGGGACCTTCAGGACGCCGACGACATCGGCCATCTGAAGATCGACCTTCTGGGCAACAGTACGCTGGACATCCTCGCCCCTTTCGAGAGCGCGCTGGCGATGATTCCGCTCGATGATGCCGCCGTCTATACGGACTTCTCCGAAGGCCGCACCGCAGGTACGCCGCAATTCTCCACGTCGGGGATGAAGGCGTTTCTCATGATGCTCAAGCCTGCGAAGTTCGAAGACACGGTGTTCGCGAATGCGGCCTTCCGTCCCGGCGGGCTCGGCCAGACGGACCCCGCGGGCCTCGCCAACCGCTATCACGAGGACCCTGCCGGGTTGATTGTCTTCCAGGAAGACGTGATGATGCTGTGCACGCGCGTCGCCGGCTTCTCGTGGACGGAGGCCGACGGCGTCCGAAAATCCATTGCCAAGAAGCTCACGGGCGCGCAATCGTTCGCTGCATGGAAGAGCAAGTTCGTCGAAGGATGTCTGCGGCAAAAGACGCTGACGGCGGAAGAGGGCGCGGCGCTGTGGGATCAGCTTGAGGGGATGGGGCGTTATTCGTTCAACAAAAGCCACGCCACGGCCTACTCGCTCTTGGCTTATCAGATCGGCTGGCTTAAGCGCCATCGCACGCTCGACCTTTACGCCTCCGCGCTTAACGTCGCCGAAGACAAGGAGAACAAGAAGGGCGATGAAATGAAACGCCAGCTTCTCGACGAGATGGAGGAAATGGGCGTTGAGGTTCTGCCCTTCAGCTTCAACCACTCCGACATTTTCTGGACGCCGCAAAACGGCGGCGTCCGCCGAGCCCTGCTCGACATCCCCGGCGTCACGGCGGCCTTCGCTAAAGGCATCTTCGATGAGCGCTCGTCGCACGGGCCTTACCAGAATTACTACGAGTTCAAAGATCGGCTCAAGCTCAGAAAGCTGCCCGGCGGCCTTATCGACGCCGCGACGGGCGCCGACCGCGTGCTTCCTCAAATCCGGCCGGCCAAGCGCGTGCCCATGCTCGCCGAAGAGACGAAGCTCTGCACCCAATGCGACCGCAGGAAATTCTGTCGCGCCCCCGTGCCCGTCGAGGTCGGGAAGTGGAACGTTATGGTCGTCGGCCAGGACCCCGGCCGCGTGGAGGATCGGCGCGGAAGGCCCCTCCTCGGAGAGTCGGGCGAACTGATTATGGCTCTGCTCGAGCATCTCAAAATCAACAGGGAACACCTGGTCATCTCGAATGCGTTCAAGTGCCGGCCCTACGCCGGTGAGGAAAAGACGCCCGAGTGCCCGTGGCTCAAGAAGGAGATCGACGAGATCAAGCCCTCGTTGATTCTCGCGCTGGGCAGACGGGCGTGGGAGGCCGTGGGCGGCAAAGGCAGCATCGTCAAAGCCAACGGCTCCACGTTTAAGACCGACGCCGGCGCGCTCGTCGTGGGTGCGATTCACCCGAACATGGTCCTTCGCGAACCCGCGCAACTATCCGTCTTCGAGTCCGCCGTCAGAAAATTTGCTCGCATCTACCATGCCGCTTTGAAGTCGGCTTTTTCGGAGACCACGTAATGCCCGACCGCACGCACGTCTTGAAGATCGTCGTCGGCGACGAGACTCTGAATTTCGACCTCGCCAAAGAGCTTCAGATCGACCGCGATGACATTGACTTCGAACTGGGGCGGCAGGCGTCGCTCTACGCGTGGTTCGCCGTGATCCATGAACGTGCGCGGTCGCACCGCGTCCGCGTTGATGCCGAACTCAGCGAGCTTGAGTATACGCTGTCGGTCGCCGAGCGTGAGAAAACCGAAGGAGAAAAGAAGAAGCCGACCGAGGCCGCCATCAAGGCGGTTGTGCGGTCCGACGAGACCTATCGCGACCTGTGTCATCGGGCGCAGATTGCCGAAGAGTCCGAGCGTCTGCTCAACGTCCTTCGGGATTCCTTTTACATGAGAAAAGACACCCTGGTCCAGTTGGCCAGGAGTCGTGGTGGCGAAGGGTCGTCTCCCAGCGCTGCCGAGGTCGACAGGATCAAGAAGAACCTTCATTTGGGTTAAGGAGTGTTCGATGACGAATTACGATAAGATCAAGGAGAACTTCCGGCAGCAGCAGAAGCGCATGGAAGAGCGCGAGCGCGGATGGTGGACGCCGCAAGAGGACGGCAACTATCTCATCCGCATTCTCCCGCCGTGGACCGGCTCGGACGTGTGGTACAAGGAATACGGCGTTCACTATTTCGACGACCCGAAGACGGGGGATCGCGTGGCGATCACTTGTCCGAAGGCGACGATCGCGGCCCACTGCACGCTTTGTGATTTCGTGCGCGGTCTTTGGAATACGAAGGACGAGGCCGACAAGAAGCTTGCGGGCAAGCTGCGCTCCAAGTCGCGGGCGTGCTCGAATATCATCGTCGTTAGCAGCCCGAGCGACGTCAAGATTTATCCCTACGGGGAGAAGGTCTTGCATCAGCTTCGCCGTCAGCAGGTCGGTAGTTCCACGGGGGCCATTCTCCCTTTCGAGGACGCGGAGAAGGGTAACAACGTCAACCTCGAAAAGAAAAGCAAGCGTACCGGCGACGGCGAGACGTTCCCCGACTATCTCGCCCTCGTCGAGGCCGGTTCGTGTCCCCTCAAGGACAAGACTGTTCTGCAAAGGCTTAACAACCTTGACCAGATCATCAACGGCCGCGTGAAGACCTCCGAGGAGATCGCGGCCTTCTGTTCCGGTCAAATGCCCGCTTCTGACTTCATGGCGGCTAAGACCCTGACCGAAGAAGGCGGAAAGGACGAAGTCGAGACGGCCGACGACGAACCCGCGCTGCCGCCCCCGGCCGCGCAGTCTGCGCCTGCGGCTCAGCCGGCGTCCTCGGCTCCCGCGAATCCTCAGCTTGAGGACCGGCTCAAGGACAAGCTCAGGACTTTCTTGAAGAAGTAGATGCGGAAGCCTCAAAAGCCCAAGAAGGTCAGACTGGTCAAGGCGGCGCCTAGTGCGCCGACCTTGGCCCGTCTGATCGCTCAGCTTCAGGAGTACAGGCACGCACGGTGTATCCGCACGGGGATTCACGCCATCGACATCATCCTCGGTGACGGAATCCCGTGCGGACGGTACATCGAGTGCCTTGGCGACCCGTCGACAGCCAAGAGCGCTTTCTGCTATGCGGCTATCGCCGCGTTCCAGCGGGCGGGGGGCGCAGCCATCCTCATCGACCCTGAGTCCAAGACGGACCGAAGTTTCGCGGAGAAGATGGGCGTTAATTTCGACGCTATCGGCTACAGCGTCGGCGAGTCCTTGGAAGCGGCGATTAAGCTCCTTGGTCGCGTCGCCCAGACTGCCGATCCCGATGTTCCGACGGTCGTAGTGTTGGACTCTCTGGCTGCGACCCCGCTGATCGAGGAGCTTGATGAGGACTACGATCCTGGCAAGCCTGAGATGGCCAAGCGGGCCCGGCTCATCAGCGCCAGCTTCCGCGCCATCCTCGGTCAACTGCACCGCAAGAACGTGGCGTTCATCGGCGTCAATCAGCTTCGAATGAACATCGGCGGGTTGTTCGCGTACAAGGACAGCCCCGGCGGCCGTGCGCCCAAGTACCACGCCAGCGCGCGGCTCATGTTCAAGAAGGAAGGCATGATTTCGAGCCCCACGACGGGCGTCGTCAGCGGCATTCTCGTGGAGGTCGAAGCCATCAAGAACGCGCTGGGGCCGCCGTTTCGCCACGCCACGCTTCGCTTCAAGTTCGACACGGGCTTCGAGCCCTACAGCGGCCTGAAGGAAGTGTTGGTCCGCCACGGCCGCATCAAGGTTGAGGAGGGGTCGCCGATGATGAAGTTCGGCGACTACGCCTTTAAGGACACGGAATGGGAGCGCGTGTTCCTCGAACACCCGGAGATTCTCAAGCCCATTAAGAATGTCATGGACCTTCAAGGCCGTGACGAGCCGAAGAGATAAACGATGAGACTGCTGGCCGGGAGCGATTTCCATGTCCATGACTGGGCCGCCTTCAGTACCATCGATCCTGAGACCGGCCTCAACAGCCGTCTCATGGACACGCTCCGCGTTTTTAAGGACTTGGGCCGCATCGCCGTGGACCGTAAGTGCGACGCCGTCGTCATCGCCGGTGACGTCGGCCACGTCCAGAAGATGGACGTTCACGTTCTGGACCTTCTGGCCAAGGAAGCCCGCGACCTATGCCGCCTCGGAATCCCCGTCCTCGTCGTCAACGGCAACCACGATCAGGCCGCGCGGCTGAAGAACCTCACCGTCCTCAACGCGCTTCAGGACGTGGGCTTCAACATTCTCGACAACGAGTACGCAGAGATCGAGGGTGTGCGGTTCTGGGGCCGGCCCTACGGGTCTCAGGCGCTGCCAAAGGACGGGCCGGCCGACGTTGCGATCCTCCATCAGGGCATCGTCGGCGCGGAACTGAGCGAGTATTTCGTGAGCGCGTTTGAACACGACCTCAAGCCCGACGACGCCCCGCTTCTGGCCAAGTCCCTCGTGATCTCGGGCCATTATCACAAGTACCGTCACTTCAAGAAGGGCGTGGACTCGCCGATCGACCTTCTAATTCCTGGCGCTCCGCTTCAGCATACGTGGGGAGACGTCGGCCAGGACCGCGGCTTCTGGATCGCCGAACTCAACGGACAGGTGAAGCTCGAATTCGTGCCGCTGTCGGGCTATCCGAAATTTGTGCGCGTCACGAAAGACAATCTCGAAGACGGGATGGCCGCGATCGACGGCAACTTCGTACAGATCGTTTTCGACGAGGAGCTTCCGAAAGTTCTTGCCGACGATCTGACGGCCGAACTCAGGCGTCGCGCACGCGGTTTTGCGATCCAGGCCAGCACGCCAAAGGTCGTGCGGCCTTCCGAGGACCGAATGAAGATCGACGCGTCCATGAAGATCGAAGTCGTCGTGAGGCAGTACGCCGTGAGGTACGGGGGAGAGAGGGCGGAGGTTCTCGCTAAACTGGGACTGGAGTTTTTGAAGAAAGCCGAGGGCCGAGCGTGAGCGGCCATAGGGGTTCGTAGGAATCGTTTTTAGGAGAGGGTATGAAGATCGTCAGTCCGCTTCGCGTCGGTTCCGTCGTGTTGATCCGCACGGTGACGAACTATTACACGGGCGAGATCGCCCTATTGTCGCCGTCCGAGATCGTGCTGAAATCCGCGGCATGGATCGCCAGTACGGGCCGGTACGCCGCGGCGCTCGAGAAGGGAACGCTGGACGAAGTGGAGCCGTATCCGGGTACCGGGGTCGTGTCGGTCAGTCGTCAGGCCATTGTTGACGTCGCTCCATGGTCGCATCCGCTGCCGAGAGAAGTGAAGTGACGCCTGGGCAGATGATGATAGGGTCATGGTCGCGGTCGCGGTCGGGGTCGCGGTCGTGGTCGCGGTCGTGGTCGTGGTCGGGGTCGGGGTCGTGGTCGCGGTCGTGGTCGTGGTCGGGGTCGTGGTCGTGGTCGCGGTCGTGGTCGCGGTCGGGGTCGTGGTCGTGGTCGGGGTCGGGGTCGCGGTCGTGGTCGCGGTCGTGGTCGCGGTCGGGGTCGTGGTCGCGGTCGGGGTCGTGGTCGCGGTCGGGGTCGCGGTCATTTTAGGAGAGACTTATTGCGCCGTTGAAGAAAGCCACGAAAACGCCTGCGCCGAAGCGGCCGGTCTTCGAGTCTGCGATCGTCGGACCGACCATGTGGTCCCACGGCATTGCCCTGCCGCTCAAGGACGGCAAGCGCGCCTTGTGTTTCTGCGGCAAGGTCGTGAAGCTGAAGGAGTGGAGCGAGCATCAGAGGAAAGCGGGAGCGTAAAATGTCCACCGTCAAGAGCATCTGGGTCTGGTTTTTCTGCAACCATCACACGCTATGGGAGCGGGCCGACAGCCCGTGCTTCGACGAGCACAAAAAGAGCGATGTCGTGTGGGGCCCCGAGCAGCCGTGCCGGTTGTACAGGGACGGCCAGCACGTCGGCAACTATGGCGTCGTCCTGCGATGGGAGCCGTGCGACTCCTGCATCAGTCAGAGCGCGACGTGGGAAGAAGAGATTAGAGAAACGGAGGAAGATGAAGCGAAAGACGAAGCGAAAGACGAAGGCGCCCAGGTCCGCTGAGTGGGTGTGGATAGGGGAAGGTCGAACGGTCGTCAACGCCAAACCCGTGACGATCACGATGCCGGCGGCGCTCTACATCGACTTTCAAATGCTCGCGCTCGGCAAGAAATGGATCGCGATCAAGCACGCAAAAAGCGACGGAGGATGTCATGAAGAGGCGAAGGACGAAGGCGCGCAAGCCCGATGAGAGTCTCACGCTCGTGGACCTTGCCAGCATCCGCGCGGTCGAGACGGCTGTCGAGGGCCGCGATCGTGAGGCCGGGCCTAAACTCTTGCCGTGGACGATGTGCGCCGAGACGGGAGCGATGGAGCGCGCCCTGTGCGTCAAGGAGATCACCCGCTTGGCGACGTTGCTGTGGGGCGAGGACGGTTGGCGGCTGTTCGCCAGAGGCGCGTATGAGGGCGAGGCCGTCGAGTATGGCGGCCTCGGCGAGAAATCGGTGGTGCGCTGCGTCGCGTGGCCGCCGGGGATGGGGGAGTAGGGGTGAGCCAGTTCACGGGAAGCGCCAACCAGCTTAAGCGGTATAAGTGGCTGGACCGCGATGAGCTAAACCGTCTGCTGGACGCTACGGTCAAGGCGCGTGACGCGCAGGCGCATACGCTGTTCCTCGTCGTTTCTCGATGCGGCCTTCGCGTCAAAGAGGCGGTGAGCTTGTACGCGGGCGACTTCGACCGGGTGCTTGGCGTCCTCAAGGTCCATACGCTCAAACAGAAGCACGATCAAATCGACGAGATCGAGTGCCCTCCTGTTGTGCGTGAGGCGCTCTTACGGCGGATCAAAGAGATCGGCCAGGGCCCCGACGAGCCCCTGCTCGGCTACAGCCACAAGCGCCGTGCGCAGGAGGCGTTCGACAAGTACGCGACGGCGGCGGGGATCAAGATGCCGAAACGCGGCATCCACAGTTTGCGGCACACGCTGGCGATGGACGCCGCCCAGAGCGGCATGGAGGCCATTCGCATCAAGTCCCTGCTCAGACACACGTCGATCAGTTCGACGGATAGGTACCTTCACGCTATTCGGGTCAAGGACGACCGGGCCAAGCTGTCCGAGGGGTTTGCGCTTCCCGACTGGAATGCCCCTAAAAGGGCCGCCGGTGGCCGGAAAGGGGCGAAATAGGTGTTCCGCACCTTTTGTGTTAAAGGTGCGGAAGTATCAAACATATAGGTTTGTAATGCTTGACAAGGCACCCCTTTTCAGGTACGATCCAGCATGAAATCGAAGTCGAAGCGATGGTATACGATCCTCGAGGCAGCGCGGGTCTGCGCCCTGAAAGACCTGAAGGACCCCAAAAAGGGTCTGAAGCCCTTTACGGCTCGGGAACTGGCTGCGCAGGCCCATATAAAGGTAGGGACGCCGAAGCCGGAGGCCAAAAAGGAGTTGACGCCGGAGCTAGTGGCGTCGGCATGGCTCGGCAAGATGGTCAACTGGGGCTACGTCGCCAGGGCGGGCTCCCGTGCCGGCGAGGGGGGTCGTCGATGGGTCCGTCTCTACGAAATCACCAAATGGGGCCTCAAGTACAGGCCGCAATTCAAGGTCAAGAAGGTGGCTGCGAACAAGGCCAAGAAGGAGAAGTAGATGTTCAAACTGAAAAAGAAGCCGGGGGCTGTTGTCCAGTTCTGTATCGATCAACTTCGGCTCGCCACGACGGCTGACGACAGATTAGCTTGGCTGGCCTCGGCTTTCGGCACCATTTACGCCTTTGAGGAAATCGGCATCTTCAGCAAGAAGCGAGCTATGGATTGGCAAAGTCGCGTTTGTAACGCATCTGGAAGAAAGTCATGACCCCTCTTCCCTGGCACTGCGAATGCGGCCGCCGCGCCATCCTCGACACGGGCTTCTGGGCCCTTGATGACGGCGACGACTGCGGCACCGACGAGGCCGTGTGCGAAGGGTGCTGCATGATGGCCGATGACGGCTGCACCTGCTTACCCATGACTGGATTTCCGATCCCTGAAAGCACGCTCCGCTGGTTCGGGCTCGTCGACGCCCTCATGCGGGCGATGATGGAAAGACCATGAAGACCATGAAGCGCATGAGCCCATGGCGCGACGTAAAGTGCATCCGCCGTCGCAGGTCGAAAGCCGGCGGCGTGTGGGACCTCGACCTCTCGTGCGGCCACGTGGCTGTACGATACGCCGGTGGAGGGCATCTTCGTCCTCTTTCGCCCGTGCGGTTTGCGCCGCAGCGCGTTCGGTGTATTTTGTGCGACGTGTGATGAAAGGAGACCTCCCATGCCCCATGACCGCGGCTCCACGACCGGCCGCATCCTGTATTTGGACGACCTCGACGGCGCCGTCTTGGCCTGCCCGAGATGTAAGCTGGCCATGTGTTTCAGCGGGCTGACGCCGGACGGGGACTACCTTTTGCTTTACGCCCGCTGCCCGAAATGCGGACGCACAAACACGATCAACACGCTTCGTGACGTAAAGTTGAAAGGAGAATCCGATGTCCCGTAATCGCGGTTCCAAGGTCTGCGAATGCGGCCTCGACTTCGTTAGCGTCCCTATGCGCGACTCCGACCTCATCACGGAGGATGCCTATCTCACCGCTATCGGCTGGCCCGACTGCCCGTACAGGGGTAATGGCGGCCACGGATGGAGCCCGAGCGGCTATGATGTGCGATTTCGCAAGATCGTGTGCCCGACGTGTGAGGTTGAGTACGCTGGCTGGTACTACTTGTTGGCCGGCGAGTGGTGGTTCTTCGACACGTCGTACTGGTCCAATTTTAACGACGAGCCCGGCGCCGCCGATGTGCGTAACAAGAATACCGTCACCCCGCCCTGCGGCCAGGACAAACCGCATGGCAAGTCCTACGACACGGGCTCTTGGGCCGTAGGCGGCTTCGCAGCGGGCACGCACAGTTGCCCCTGCGGCGGCGATGGCGTCGTGTGGCTCAACTTGTCCAGTAGCCTTAAGGAGTATGACGGCCTGCGCTTCGAGACGAGAGCCGCTTTTTGCGTCCCCTGCGCCACGGCGCTCCGCGACGGGCTGACGTGCGAGATCAAAGTACCTGACGATTCGCGACAGCGAACGTAGGAGGCCCGACTACTATAGCAGGTAGGAGAGTCTATGACGCTCGATGTGCTACAGGACAAGTTTCGGTCCCTCTGGGCCAGGCTAGGCGCTCAGAGCGGTGCTGCCGGTGAGTTCGACGTTCTGCAGCGGTGCTACGGCAACCCGAGCAGGCGCTATCACACGCTCGATCACATCGCCAGCGGGTTGGACGTCATGGCCGAGGCCGGCGCCGCTATCGTGGAGCCCGATCTCGTCGAATTCGCTTTCTGGTACCACGACATCGTCTACGATACAACGGCCAAGGCCCCGGCCAATGAGCAGATGAGCGCGAACGTCGCCTCCGCCGTCGCGTACAGAGCCGGCTTCGGAGCCGTCACGATCCGAAGGGTGGCCGACCTTATCCTCCTGACGACGCACCAGACGCCGACGACCGATCCCGCGGCGTGCGCTCTGCTGGACGTGGACCTTTCGTCCCTCGGCGCGACGGCCGAGGAGTACGAAGCGAACGAGCAAAACATCCGTGAGGAGTACCGATGGGTGCCGGAGCAGAAGTTCTGGTCCGCGCGGACGGCGATCCTGAAGTCCATCTTCAGCCGTCCTTGGGTCTACTACACGGACTGGTTCAGGAACCGCTTTGAGGAGAGCGCCAGAAGGAACATCCTCGGCTCGATCCGTCGCGGCGACGACGAAGAAAAGGTCGCGATCCAGAAGCAGCGCAAGACGACCGGCCGCATCCGGGATTTGCCCGATTTCGATTTCGGACAGGCGTTCGGAGGCGGAAAGAAACCGTGACTCTTCGTGAGATCAACTCCACGCCTCGACAGCCCAAGCCGACGGGCCCCTTGTGCCCAATCTGTAACACGCCGACGTACCTCGTCCCATACCAGTACCCCGAGCCCCTGTCGCCGTTTGGAACGCCCGGTCACTATCATTGCGTCATGTGCAGTCGCGATTTTAAGGAGGTTTGATGAAGGTGAAGATGAATAAAGCGTGGGAGCGTGAACTCAAAGAGCGCCAGCGCGAAGCCGTACACGGGCCTGCTGATGTCGAAGCCGGTCGCCGCGCCGATGGCGATGGGGCAGGAGGTCATGTTCGGGCCAGAGCATGTTGCCGACGCCTGTACAGATTGGTAGAAAAGGAGCAATAGATGACTCACGCACAGGACGACAGCGCCAATCGCGATCACGTCTTCGCGGTCAACGCGGACCTTTGGCTGAATGCCATACAGCCCACTACCGTCGCTGCAACGGCACGGCTTGACCGGCTTCAGGAGGCGTATCAGGAACTCGAAACGGCCGTGATGCTCGTCACCGTGCCAGCCGGCACGCTTGTAGAGGGCCGCGAGAAAGTCATGATGGCGCTAGACAAGATCAACGCCATCAGAAGGGAGACGCTGTAGTGGCCAAACGAGAGCGTCCCCGTCTTACCCTTCAACGAATGGGTCAAGCAGATCAAGAAGCTTACGAAGGTGAAAGCGTTGACGGGCCCACCCGGCATCTTCTACAACGACGTCGGCGACATGCTCGAGGTCTTCCTTGAGAAAGAACCTGCGGTGGCCGAGTGGCTCAATTGCGACATCACCATCCTGCGCGGGCGGAAGACTAAGAAGATTGTCGGCATTCAGATCAGCAGCATCAGGAAACTGGTGTGCCGGCCGTTCAGTCGCCTGTTTATGAAGGGGAAAATCTCATGAGCTTCGGAGACGACACGCTCGACCCGGCTAATCATGAGCGATGGGCGCTTGAGAAGCGGTACGATGATGCGGTCAGCCGCGTGAAAGAATTGGAGGGGCAAATAGAGGTGATGCGCGCCGCAGCGGCAGACGCCCGTCCCATTAAGCTCTGCGGCGGGGGACCGTACAGGGTCGTCGAGAACGGCATCAACCATCCGCAGGGGTCCGCGCACCTCATCATGTGCGGGAAGCGCCCCGCCGCGTCGGTGCCGAATATCGCCGAGGCGCATCTGTTCGCCAACGCGTGGGAACTGCTGGTCGCGCTCCAGCCGCTCGCGAACCTTTCCGTGAATTCGGATGTGCCGGATGATTTCGTCGTCCTGGACCTCGCGTGGGTCGTCGGCGCCGGCAAGATTCGCGCGGGCGACATCAAGAGGGCCCGCGCCGTCGTGAACACGCTGGAAAAGATCGGTGCCATTAAGACGCCGCAGCCGTGGTAAACAAAAACTGCCGCTGCCATGTGTCTTGGAGCGCCGAGCGCCGACTTCGCGCGGACTGGTCGGACTGCCTCGTGCATCGGCCTTGTCGGCGCGACGCGACGATCCGGGTCCTTCTGAAGTTCGAGTCGTATGACGCGGCGTTTGCGCTCGTAAAAACGTGTGAAGTTGAGGAGATCAAGCATGAGTAAGGTCTTGAGCCCGGAGGCGTTGGCGGTGGAGGCGATTCAGCAGTGCGCTGAAGCGGGGAAGCAGGACATCTTCCACGGTCCACCTGGGCGGCATCATGCCTGCACTGGCTGTATCAAAAACGTCATTGAACGTGAGCGCGCCAGGTGCATCGCCGCGGCCAAGGCCGGCCGATGCGGCGAGGCCACGCGCCTTGACGTAGAGTTTTGCGATTTCGGAGCCTGTTGCATGGTTTGCATGGCGGTCAAAGAGATCGTGGACGTTATTCAAGGTGGCGCATGATCTGCCTCAAATGCGACAACCTCGTCTCGTGCGTTTGCGCGATCAAGGTCGAGCACAAGAAGGGATGCCGCTTCCGCCGTGCGGCTGAACTGTCCGTCGAGCTTGCGTGCGAGCACGGATTTCAGGCCTGTCTCAACTGCGATTCCTGCGACTGCGGACACGGTGCCGCAGTCGGCGTTCAATAATTTTTAGGAGTTACTATGTCCGGTGTCATGAATTGGCCGCCGTCGAGGGGGCCGAATCCGCACGAGCATCGCACGATCTACACGCCGGGCGCTGTATCTCGCAAGGACCTGCCCTGCGAGAGGTCGACGTCGACGGCGACTATCGAGAAGCTGCTGATCGCCAAGGCGGAGACCGGCAAGCTGAAAGTGGCGAAGCTCAAGGCCTCGAAGACGATTGGGCCGTTCACGCTCAAGCGGCGCAGGGGCCCGAAACCGCCGCTCGCCGGCTCGTGGAGCGTCTGGTACCAGGTCGAAGACGTAGCGGCCCTTACGCTCGAGCAGGCCGTGAAGCTCCTGAAGGCCAACCGCGTCGGGCCCAAGCCCGACAAGAACCATAACTTCGACGAGTGGTGGGACTACGAGCCGAGAACGCTCCACGTCGATATCACGTACCCGCTGGCCACGGGCGTGCGACTTGTGGTGCCGCCGATGAAATGATCGCTCGGACGCAAAAAGACCGACTTGGCCAAGGATCGTCTTGAGATGTCCCCCGGCTATCTGATGTGGGTCGTCGCCAAGGAGTACGAACGGATTTACAAAGAGCACAAGAAGTACGGCGTCTGGGGTCACGCCATGAGTGATCTCGGCTTCGAGCGCATCACGGTGAGGCCCGACGGCGTCGTCGACCTATTCATCGGGTCGTAGTCGTTTACGATTTTCGGCCGCGAACGCAGATGGCCCGACTACTATAGTAGGTAGAAGGCGTTTTCTTTGGAGAGGCCATGAACAAGACCGAGCGCGCGGCCGTGAAGAAGCCGAAGCGCCGCCCGAAGCTGCGCTTGCGGATTATGATAACATGCGACCACTGTGCGTGGAGTCCGCAAGGCGTTGAAAAGCAATGCAAGCCATGCCACGACGCCGAGGGGTTGCTTACCTTTCGCAAAAATCTGCGAAGCTTGAAGGACTGGATGGGATCAGCATGACTGAAGGAAAACCTTCGCGCCGCCGAGGTCGAACAGGACCAAAAACACCGCACGCGCTACGAAGCCATCCGCTCGTGGACGTTCAAGGAGTCCGACTTTCAGAACGTGGACAAGGCGGTGATGCTGGAGTCTTGGGCACAGATTCAAGCGCTCGCCGTTGAGGGCCTGCGCAACGTGGAGGAAAAAATCGTGATAGGGCTTGTGACGCAATTCACGCACGCCGAATGGACCGCGGAGGCCGAACAGCGATTCGGCAAGGACCCCCTGAACTGGAAATTCAAGTGCCCTTGTTGCGGATATGTCGCTTCCGTGAAAGACTGGAAGGCCGCCGGCGCGTCATCGGGCGTCGTTGCGTTCTCCTGCGTTGGCCGGTATCGTCCTGAAGGGATGCAGCGGGACGCTTTCAAGGGCAGGGGCTCCGGTCCCTGCAACTACGCCGGCGGCGGATTGTTTGGCCTGAACCCGGTCAGGGTTCTCATGCCCGACGGAAAGACGCTGGAGCTATTCGAGTTCGCCGACAAATCGGAGGAATCATGATCCAGATGTTCGAGATCGCTGAAGACGACTGGGGCCGCTTGGTCGAACTTTCAAAGCGCGCTAGAAACACGCCCGTCATCTTCACGCCGGCGCCGGGGCAGAAGATCGAAGAAGTCAGGTCGTGGGCCGACTACGCTTACGATTCCGTTGAAGACTGGTGGCGTCACATGGGCGAGAAGTACGGCTTCGTCTGGGATACGGCTCGGCCTCACGACGAGGTCAACCGCCAAATCCTCGCGGACCCCAAGCCGTGAAGCTCAACATCCCAAAAACAGTTAAGGGCGCCCGCCGTTCACTCGGTCTCACGCAGAGCGAATTGGCGCGACTCATGGGCGTCGTGCCCTTGACGGTCTATCGCTGGGAACACGACAGGGCGTCACCCGAGGGCGTGGCGCTCAGGCTCTTTTCCCTCATCTCGCGGATCATGGATGGCGAGTGTCTGAGCGCATCCCGAATCGAAGAGATCAAATTCGATCTGAAGATGGGGGCGTCGGACGCGGCCTTCAGGGAGATGCTCTGTGGCATCTTCGGCGGCTTGCGAGCGGTGAAGGCGGTGGCGAAGATGAGGGAGGGGCGATGAAGGACCGTGTCGACGGCCTATTCAGAGAGATGTTCCCCGTCACCAACTTTGGTGGTGCGGACTTCGTGCACGCGATCAGTGCCAAGGCGCTACTGAAGGAAGTCATGGAGTTGGGAAGGGCTGTCGCCGCACTTGAAGCCGATGTAAAGACGCTCAGAGAACGCGAGGTCGCGTGGAAATGTCACGCGGAGCACTTGTCGAGAGGCGAGTCGGGGAAAGAGAAGACGATCGGCTGGGCGTTCTTTAATCCTCGACAGCACTGTTCGATTTGTAAGGAGGCCTGAATGACCGACGAGGAAGCCGAGAAGATCAAAGAGAAGATGATGCTCGACAAGATCGTGGAATTGATGAAGGAGCGCGATACGTTGCGCGAGGCCTTGGTTCACGTCTCCGGGACGCGCCGGTTGGACCGTTACAACTGTACCTTGGAAGCCGTGCAAAAGTTCAGCCTCGACGTCCTTGAAGGGAGGATCGAACGTGGCTAACACGTGGAAGGTGAAGCATCGGGTCAGATGCAGCCGTTGCGGCTGGACAGGCAAGCGCGCCGAACGCAAGGCGCGAAAGGAGACCCCATGACCCCGCCTAACCTCGAATCGATCAAGATCGACACCAAGCGAGCGAGAATCGCCTTGGCGGCGGTGTGCCGCGACGGACTCGCGCAAGCCACGATCGAGGCCGCGTTTGCGGACGCGGATCAACTCGTCCTAGAAATCGAGCGCCTCCGCGCCATCCCCGAGAGCGGGGTGCCGCCGAAAAGGAGTAGCATGGCTGAAGAAAAACCTTGGACCCCATCCGTCGAAACCCAACTAGAAATGGCCAACGGCTGCCTCGACATGGTCCACGACGTTCTGGAAGCGCACGGGATCGATATGAAAGGCTGTCCGCCGATGATGTACGAGGAGGCCATTCACAACCTCTACGTCTGGACGGCAAAGGCGTCGGCGGCCTGTGTGCGCGACCACGCGTGGCATGACGGCGACGAGGAGAAGGTCGGCGAGTGTTTGCTGCAGGGGATCAAGACTTTTGGGAGGAAGCCGTGACTATTTTAGAAAGGAGTTCTGTGGGAAAGGCGTATGAAGTCAAGGCTCGACTCGTGCACAAGGGCACGGGTGAGCGAGTGGCCGGCGTCAGCTTCCAGACGGGGGAGAAGTTCGCCTGGTTTAGCCTTGAGGCCATCGTTATCGCGGACTCGTTCCAGAACGCACTGGCCAAAGCTATGGAGGCGATGGCCCAGCAGGACCGGCAGGACGTCGTCGTGGAGCCCGTGAGCGTCGTTTTGATTGATGAGAGAGTGGTTATTTGAAAACCTTCCGCGAAGGCGACTGGCTGGCCACGACGCCAATCTTCGTCGGCACCGCGCCGCTTCGCATCTGCCCGGCCGGCCACGACTGGGCGATCTTCCATGAAGAGGATCGGCCGCTGGATACGCAGAGCGGCGAGATGGTACCGTCGCACGTCATCGTCGAGCGGTGCGCGAACTGCGACGGCGCGCGGTCGCGGTTCAAGCCCGACAAGGCAGAGGACATGGAGAAGTTCCGGCTGTGAGAAAGGAGAAGGTCATCTTGGATTTATGCGCCGGAACCGGCGCTTGGAGCGCCCCGTACAAAGCGGCCGGCTACGACGTCAGACTCGTGACGTTGCCGGAGCAGGACGTCAGGACCTACCGGCCGCCAAAGCGCGTCCATGGCGTTCTGGCCGCGCCGCCATGCGATCACTTCAGCGTCTCGGGCGCCCAATACTGGAAGGCCAAGGACAAAGACGGCAGGACTGCTGCGGGGCTGGCAGTCGTGGACGCATGCCTTCGCGTCATTCGCGAGGCCTGCCCCGTGTGGTGGGCGCTGGAGAACCCCATCGGCCGGTTGCGGAAGCTCAGGGTCGCGGAACTCGGAGAGCCGCGGCTCGTGTTCGACCCCTGCGACTACGGCGGGTACTCGGAGAACCCGGAGCGTGACGCCTATACGAAGAAGACGCTGCTGTGGGGCAAGTTCTACTACCCGCTGAAGAAGCGCGTCGAACCCGTTCGCGCGTGCCCGCAGGGAAGCTGGCTTCAAAAGCTTGGCGGAAAGGGCGAGAAGACAAAGCGGCTCAGGGCGATGACGCCGCCAGGATTCGCGCACGCATTCTTTTTGAGCAATCCGTGAAGATCGACGGCTTCCAAGGCGAGCACCGTTTCTTATCCAACTTCTGGCCGGCACCCGTGGTCTATGATGGCCAAAAGTACCCTTCTGTAGAATTCGCGTACCAGGCCGCCAAGACGCTCGACCGTCACGAGCGGCTTTTCATCCTTGCTTGCGATAAGCCGGGCCAAGCTAAGAAGATCGGCAAGAGCCTGACGCTTCGGCCCGGTTGGGATGACATGAAGCTCGCGGTCATGGAGAAGCTTGTCCGCCAGAAGTTCACGCGCCACGAGAACCTCAAGGCGATGCTTGTCGCGACGGGTGACGCCGAACTTGTAGAGACGAACGCTTGGGGCGACGTTTTCTGGGGCGTCTGCGACGGCAAAGGCGAGAACCATCTTGGGAAGATTCTGATGAAGGTCCGTGAAGAGTTCCGGCCTCGCGCGGACCTGCAAATCAAAAACTTTAAGGAGACCCCGTGATTGCGCCCTTGGTCGTCTACGATTATGGCGAGTATGACAAGCTCTTCGCCTCCCGAGACCTCAAACGGGCGATGAAGCTTTTTTGCCGCGTCGCCGCACGCCTGAAAATGAGGTATTGGATCGTCGGGGGATCGGCGGTCTATCTTCACGTTCAGAATCCGCCAAGGGACATGCCCGACATCGACGTCATGCTTGACGTCGGCAAGGCCGCAGGGCTCCAATTCATTTCCGCGTTGTCCGAAAGCGGGTTTGACATCGACATGGTCGAAAGAGACGCCCCGGAAGACGTCTTCGCCACCCTGCGATACGGATCGATATGGCTCGACGTTTTTACGAGCCAGGAAAGCCGTCCCGACATGAAGCGGACCGTGAAGGTTCGGGGACTGGATGTTGAACCCGTGGAACCGCTTTTGGTGGAGAAGGCGATCCGCGCCAGCTATGAGGACATTCTCATGGCCGTCGATCTTCTGGCATACGCCCGCTACGACGTAGCGATTCTTCAGCAGACCGCCCGTCGGTACCGCGTCTGGGGGAGACTGGCACTTCTGTCGAAGGTGGCGCGGTCGTATAAGAAGGGCGTGCTCTCCGCTTTCGACGTTTGCAGGTTCGCCCGCATGATGGCCAGGGGAGAAGGCAAACTATAATGCGCCTCTGCATCTCTGGCAGCCGTGACTTCGTAAATCTCTGGAAAGTTGAGGAGGTCCTGAAGCTCCTGCCGCGCGATACCGTCATCATTCACGGCGCCGCCCGAGGCGTGGACACGGCTGCCGACCGCGCGGCCCACAAGCTCGGTCTGGCTGTCGAGCCGCACCCCGCCGATTGGAGTAAACACGGCAGGTCGGCCGGCATGATCCGAAACAGAGAAATGCTGGAGGGTGCCGACAAGCTGATCGCGTTCTGGAACGGAATGTCCCCAGGGACCCAAGGCGCCCTGCAGATCGCTGCGGACCTCGGGATTGAAGCACTCGTGATCGACGACGAAGCCGTGCGCCCTCAGAAAACCGATGACCAAGAGCGAGCCGTACCTCGTGAGAAACCCGTTCGTCAATAGCGAGCCGCGTGCCCATAGAAAACCGTCAGTCGTAAGCGCTCTTTGAAAATATTCAGATTTCGAGACACGAACGCATGGGTCATGGCTACTATAGCGGTATAGAGGCGCTTTTTTCAGGAGAGGTTATGCACACGTTCAAGATCGTTCTGGCGTGTATAGGCGCGGCGGCCTCATACGCCTTCGTCGCCGGGATCGTAGCGCACGAGCGCATGAAGGTCATCGACCAGCGACGTCGAACCGGCAAGTCACACGGCGTTTTCCTTGAAGAAGCCGACGACGCTTTTCGGTGGATCGTCCCCGCGTTCTGGCCGGTCATGCTCCCGCTGGTCGTGGCCTGCGTGAGCGCCTACACGGTCATCAAGAGCTTCCTGAAGTTGCCGTTCAGCGCCGGCTACGGTCTGTCGGAAATCGGCCGACGCTTCAGCGACTGGCGGAAGAAGCGCAAGATCGTAAAGGCCGTGCGAGAGTCGCTTCGCGGTCGGGTGACGACGGGGTCGGTATGCAACTGCGCCGCATCCCCCATACCGCATCCCGTGAGCTTGCAGGACGTGGCGAAGGCCAAGTTTCAGGGTCATGTACATGACTGGCTGGACGTCGGGTCATTGAAGGTTTGTCGCTTGTGTGAGAAGCGCGAGGACGCGTCTCCGAGCGTGGAGTACATCAAGGGGCAGCCATGAGAGAAGCCACGATCGAGAAGCACGTCCGCCGCTTGACGACCTTCGCCATGGATCACATCCGCGTCGGCGCGTCCACGCCATGGACGATCGAGGCCATCCTTCGTCGCGCGTTCGAAATTTGCGGCGAGCAACGAAGTCGTCAGCGTTCTGGCACCAAGAATAAGCGAGTCGCGGAGGTAAAAAGCCCGTGACAGTTTTGCGAACCGGACGATTGGAGAAGACCGATGCAATGCAGCGAGCCGTCTGTATCGAGAAAACCGTTGGCGCACAGCGTTTCTGGAGACGACATGTACTGCGATAGTCACGGTCGATGCTTCTTTTGCCTGGAGTGCATCTGCGGCTTCCGCGCCGAAGGGTGGGACCTCATGTGGCAGAGCGCCGAAGGGTGGGACGTCATGTTGCAGAGCGCCGTCTGCGGTCCCTGCCTCAAGCGCGTTACCCGTGAGCAGCAGACCGTGTTCGGCCCTCGCGGACACAGCATCTATGACTATGTCTATGAAGGCGATTGGGGCATGATCGAGGCCAGGGAGTGGGCCGTGAAAAGGGAGAAAGGCGTCAAGCCATAGGATGCCGACTGCATCAAGCGAGCCGTAGCCACCGAAAAATCCAAATGACGACAGCGAGCCGTGCCTTTCTAGGAAACCGTGACCCAGAAGCGAGCCGAAGCGGCTTAGAAAACCGTCAGAAGAAAGCGAGCCGTATCAATCAAGAAAACCGCGTACTGTTAGCGCTCTTGAATTTTTCCGCCTCGCGCCTGTAGCGTTGGGGCGCGCTCTTTGATGATCTGCAAAGATCGTCGTGGCGTAGGTCATGAGCGCTTCACCTCAAACCTCTGGCCTCGCCATCCGGTGCGCTTACAACCAGGTCACGCGCGTCGGATGATGAGGCCGATAAGCCGATCAAGAAAAGAAATCCGTGAACTAAAAGCGATTTGCATGACCGTCCTTAACATCGTCCTTTACGGCGATCCCATCCTTACGACCGCCGCAAAGCCTGTTACAGCTTGGGACGACGACTTGCGCAAGCTCGCCGCCGACATGCTCGAAACCATGTACGCGGCCTGCGGCGTGGGCCTGGCGGCGCCGCAGATCGGCCGCTCAATCGCCCTTGCCGTCGTCGACGTGTCGGAAGACAAGTCGCGGCCGATCGTCATGGTGAACCCCGTTTTGATCGCATGTTCGGGTTTTGCGACGTCGTCGGAAGGATGCCTCTCTATCCCCTACCTTTACTGCGTCATGGAGCGGTCGGCCCACGTCACGGCGAAGTACCAGGACCTTGACGGCCGGTCGCAGAAGGCATCGGGCGACGGGCTTCTGGCGCGGGCGCTCTGCCACGAGACCGATCATCTGGAGGGCCGGCTCTTTTACACGCGGATCGCCGGGATCGCCGAACAGAGCGTCATCGAGCACATGCGCAAGGTCGAGAGGGCCCGTGGGAAAATCTGAGGTTTGTTTCGATTTCGGACTTCGAACGCATGTGGCCCGACTACTATAGCAGGATAGAGGCATACTTTTTAGGAGAGGCTTATGATCGATACGCAGGGGCATCTTCGCGTGCTCGTGGAGACGTTTTACGACGTCCAGAATTTCCGCACATCCGCCGACAACCGGCTTCGCAAATACGGCGAACAGGCGGGCTTGACGGCGATCCTCGGCTCACCGAGGGTCAAGGAGCTTCGCCGTGAAGGCCCGACGGCCTACGCGAAGACCGTGAACAAGCACAAGGACGAGCCCCAGTACCTCATCGCGGCGGAGGAGGCCAAGGCCGCCTTCACGGACTGGAGCGAGGAAATTTCCAAGCGGATGAACTCGTCCGAGGACTACCTCAAGCGGACCGTGCTTCAGCTTATCGAAGACGAGCCGCTGTGGAGCAAGTGGCTCATCGACGTCAACGGCATCGGCCCGTGCTTGGCCGGCGGGCTCATGGCCTGGGTCGACATCGCCGCGTGTCCGCACGTTTCGAGTCTGTGGAAGTACCTCGGAATGTCCGTCATCATCGACAAGCACGTCTGCTCGGCCTGCGGCGCCGAGCGCTCCGACGACGCGGCCGAGGTCTGCCCCGACTGCGAGGCCAAGTGGCGTCCCGTGGGTCACGCCGAGAAAGTCAAGCGCGGCGAAAAGGCCGGGTACAATCCCAAGGGAAAAGTTCTCTGCTTCAAAATCGGCGACAGCTTCGTCAAGCAGAAGGGCGTCTACCGCAACCTCTACGACACGACGCGCGCTCAGATCGAAGGCCGCATCGCCGCCAACGGCGGGTTCTGCGGCAAAAAGCACATGGAGGGCGGCAAGCTCATTAACGGCGGCAAGTGCTTCGACGCCCACGTCTTCGCCATGTCGAAAAGGAAAACGGTTAAGCTCTTTTTGAGCCACGTTTTTTGCGTCTGGCGGACGCTCCGGGGCCTGCCCGTGACGCCTCCTCACATCTTCAACCCCGAGCGCATGGGCGAGAAGGCGCACTCCATGGCGAGCTTCGTGCCGCCGCTTCGGGACAAGGGCGCGTTCCCCGAGGAAATCAGAAAAGTGTGGGAGGCGTGGGGGAAGTAGCCGGGAAGCGGGAGCAAACCGTCATGGATCAGCGAGCCGCCCGTCATAAGAAAACCGTTGCGAAACAGCGAGCCGTCCGATGCAAGAAAACCGACAAGCGAGAGCGAGCCGTTGCAGGTGGGAAAACCGTCCATTGACAGCGAGCCATCCGTACTGAGGAAACCGATGTCCGTCAGCGAGTCAAGTGGATCAAGAAAAACTGGCGTACTTTGCGAGCCGTGATCTATGAGGAGCCCTCCGTGAAGTGCGGTCGATGCCGGTGCGAGGAGTACATTCCCACGCACCAGTACGTCAAGTTCAGCGACGACGTGCACTACGTTTGTCAGGCGTGCTGGGAACTCTTCAAAGGGTGGTGGTACCGCGGCGCCCGCGCGGAAGAAGGCCCGGACTACAAGACCCAGGGAGCGCCGACGCCTTGAGTTACTACATCACGACCATCGTCTACTCCAGCGGCGCGGCCAACATCTGGTACTCGGACGTCGCCGATTTCGAGGTGGGTAAAGGATGGAAGCTCACGCGGGTCTGGCGCAAGCCCCAGGACGAATACAACCCGTGGACCGTCAGGGAAAGCGACATCGTCTACGTCTCGGCACCGTGCGTCGTCCAGCGGATCGAGCAGGAGGCCCCGTGGATGAGGCCCGTGCCCCCGCGGCCAAAGCCAAAGGAAGAGCCGCCGCCGTCTCCCGACGCGCCGATCCCCGATGCAGTTGTGACGCACCGGCCCCGACGTCGGCCGCCGCGGTCGGCAGAACCGTCCGCGGGACCTGCTCCGCTTCCGCAAAAGTATGACGAAAGGCCGGAAGGATGGCAGGCATGGCCTTCTTGACGGCGATTTATGCCGACACACCGTCGATGTCGAATCTATTCGGCTCGCTGGTGCGTCAGCAGGTCTTCATATCCTCCAGCGGCCAGCAGGTCGTTCTGGACCTTTACGGTACGCGGACAGGGGACCTGCCGTCGGCGTTCATGATCCGGCTCGGTGTGGCGCACTTCCCCACGCACTACCTGCGCTTTGGCGGGCCGCTGACGGATGAGGTGAAGGCCGGCGAACTTTTTGACGCGACGGCGGCGATGCTCGTGAGCGACGACATCGGCGGTTGGTCTGATCTCATCGCTGATCGCTTGATCGAGATCGCCAAAACGCGTAAGCTAGGGTTGACGGAGGTGAAGTAGTGAAAATCTTCGGACGACACGAGAGTTACGAAGAGCGTATCACGATCGGCTCCGACGGCAAGCCCGAGCGCCACATTAAGAAAGTGTCGCGGGACCTGACGGAAGAGGAGGCGAAGGCCATGTTATCCGCAGGACCGCTTGCCGCGATGGATGAGGCGCTCAGGCGCTTGAACGAAGGGATGCGCAAAAAGTCATGACGTTCCAGGCGAATCGAACAGCGCAAGATCGCATCGACTTCATGATCCGGCGCTACAACCGCTTCGCGGCCGAAATCGACCGTATGTACGAATGCGACGTCCACAACGGAAGGCTTCTTGACTTGGAAGAAGCAGCCGAAGAACTGGTCGATCGGATCGAGGCCGCTTACGCTGAACTCGAGGAGGGCGAGGAGGAGGGCGAGGAGGAGACCTACGGGTTGTGGACGCCGACGATCGAAGACGAGTTCGCCAAAGAGATGGCGCAATTTGTCGAGGCCGGAACACACCCGCAATACGGCTACAGTGGCGATCCCGACGAGGACTATCCGACGCTTCTGATGCGGCTCCGAGGAATCGCAGAAGGCGACGGCGTGCAAAGACCCCCGTTGCTGGCCGGTGACGAAGAGCTTCTCGAGGCGGCTCGAGACGCCTACCTGTGGAAGATCAACCTTTTGCGTCGCGTTAGCGGTGGACCGACAGTGCCGGCCAAATATCTTATACGGAGGATCGGCTGATGGCCGCCGTCACAAACTGGATGAACGCGAAAATCCTCGCCGAACCGATCCATCCCGATCGCGCGATCGAGGACTTCCGCGGGCACGTGGCCAGGGAAACGGGCTACCCGCGCACGTGGGTCGAGATCGGGATTTTCCCAACTGGAATGCGTGGACTTATCATGGACGAACCTCTGGAATTGCGCATTCGCTGGCGCATCCGCGAGCCGTGGAGCCGGAGGAGAGCATGAATCCAGAAGTTGCTCTCGCTGCACTCGACGGATATTACCGAAGTGCGCGTTCTCTTCGAGGCACGATTCTCATGGCCGACAGGTTCGATCAGCCCGACTCTCTGCACGAAGCCGTGTCGGCTCTTGTTGAAGTGATCGAGGATACGTCCGATCTTCTTGACAGAATCGGCTTGAGGTCGAACCCGTCACGACTTCCTCCAATACCGTGGACGCCGGCTGAGATGATCGACGAACTCCGGCTGGCCGTGGCCATAGAAGGCATTGCGATAGATTTGCTCTTGCGGGATCGTCCCGGCTTTGACGTCGACGACCACAGAGTCCTTTTAGCGTCGGCGAGAAAGTTAATTCGTACTCTTGGCCTTCATGCGCGCACTACGCGGGACGCGATCAAACGTAACTGGCCGGAGTTCTGGACAGACGATCTTGAAGAGGAGTTTCGGAAAATCGCGAACATCACCGTTTAGGAAATGATATAGCATGGGAACGAACACGCAATGCAGGCGCAAGGGGCTCCCCGAGGCGTTCGCCGACTACATCCGCGTCGCCCGCGAACTTGGCCTGAGCATCACCGACGATATGAAGGACCTCGAGACTCTGGCCAAAAACGGGGAGCAGTTCCTCGGTGTCATCGAAGTCCTGCGCAAGAAAGCAAAGGAGCGCATCGACCTCAAGGCCGAGATCATCAAGAAGTTCGTTTCGGAGCAGCAGAAATGTCGCAAGTAAGGTGGCAACACATTTCCGCCGCAGATCAGAAGGACCCCTCGGACGTCCTCGTCGCCGGCGACTGGTTCACCGCCGCCGTGCAGGGCCGCCGGCGGAATTGGTCGTTCATTATAAGCACGACGACCGAGTTCTTCCGCAGACTGACTTACGACGGATTCACACTTGGGAAGACGCCGAGACTCGCCACCCTGCGAAAAACGACCCTTTCGGAGATTCGCCAGAAGGTGGAGAGCGGACTCGACAAAATCGCTTTCAAAGTCGAGCGCGAGCGCCGCGGCTTCGGCGTTATGTTCAGATCGAAGAGCCTTCAAGCGCAGTTCGGGGGGCGCGCTCATTACGACGTCTCCACCGGCATTGAAGTCGTTCTGAACACGGCGATGCCGTACTCTTTCATCCCGTACGCGACGGACTTCATCATCGCCGTGAACCCGCCGATCGACGTCGTCTTCGCTTACGATCCCGACGACGACAACCTCAAGAGCCTGATCGTCGCCGACCTGCGCGAACGGTTGCATACGATGGCCGTCGGCATGGCCTACGGATTTGAAAATCCGGAGTTTCGGTACATCGTGGATTTCCCGCAGTTCGACGTCATCTTCATCGACGATGCCGAGTGGACCGGCAACCTGTACGTTATCGATGTGGCCTGATTTTGTGGAGTCGTCATGATCCCCGTAGGCATCAAAGTCGCCGTAGGCCGAAGAGTGAGCGTTCGTCAGGGTCTGCCGGAACAGGGCGTGACCCTGGACTTCGTGCAGGTTTCGGAACCCGAAGCCGCGCTGATTATCGAGAGCATGGTCGAAAAGGACGTGTCCGCGGCCATCCGCATGTACAGGAAGCTTCCACCCGACGCGCCTGTGGACCTCACGAAAGTTACGGGCGACGAAGCGATCTTCACGCTCCAGATTATGCACAAGCTGAACATAGCGAATCTCGTCCTGCGCATGCGCAGGCTCTTGAGCCAGGCATCGCTGCCGAGTTCCATGGCCGATGCGTCCGACATTTTGGGAATGGATATTTGAAAAAGTATTCGTCTACGGCGCAGGACATCGTCCTGTGGATCGACAGGATGGACGTCGCGCGAGACATCTTTCTGTCTGCTTTGAAATCGGGTTATCCGAAAGTCGTCGATATCGCCGCCAGGGTGTACGTCTCGGCCGCTCGAGACCTTCGAAGAACCGTCGCCGATGCGTTCAGAACGTGGTACGGCAAAAATCCCCGAGAACCTGAAGTGTCGGAACTTGTTTTCCTCTTTACACGCCTCCGCGAAGCGCACGAACGAAACCTGTCCGTACTGAACAAGGCGTCTCATATCGGTGGGAAGGCCAAGCGGGCGGCGACGTCGGCGTCGAAGGACTCTTTTGCCGTCGCGCAAAATGCCGCCAGGTCGCTGAAGGCTAAAATGGACAGCCTCGGACAGTGGCGAGAAGACTTTTCGGACTACATTGGCCTGCGGGACTATCTTTAGGTCACAAGTTTAAGGAGCGTCTCGTCATGACCGACCGCCCAAGACCCACGCAGGGCCAGATGATTCTCGTGGCCAAGGACCTTGAAAGCTTTCGCCGCGCGATCAGCGAAATGGAGTTCGGGCGCCGCGCGCACATCAGGGCCATCTTCGGCGTCGAATCGCCCGACTCGTCCCTCGCCGTCATGGGGTCTCTGGTCGGAGTTCTGGGTACGTACCTCCACGACGTCGTCAAGCCCGACCTGCCGGCCGCGGAGTACAACGAAATCGTCCAACACGCGCTTCTCAACATCTACGCGCAGGCGCATGGGGTCCATCCGTCGCAGGTCAACGCACAGTTCGTCGTGAGGGGAGAGGAGGGTGCGGCGTAGCCGATTGAACTTAGGAAACCGTCCGTACGAAGCGAGCCGTAGGAAGAGAGAAACCCGTAAGAATCTAGCGAGCCGCAAATCGCAGAAACCCGTAGCACGTAGCGAGTCGCTGTCGAGAAGAAACCCGTATGAGCATGGCGAGCCGGTGCTGGCTAGAAAACCGTGGAACCAAAGCGAGCCGTGGGAGATGAGAAAACCGGAGTGATCTAGCGAGCCGCAAAACGGAGAAGCCCGTAGCACGTAGCGAGCCGTCTGCACGAAGAAAACCGGCTACAGATAGCGAGCCGCCGGACATTAGAAGCCCGTAGCACTGAAGCGAGCCGATCTTACATAGGAAGCCGTCTGCGTCAAGTGAGCCGAAGAAGCGGAGAAAACCGACTACGAACAGCCCCGTCATTCCTGAAACAAAATCGGGATGTAGATGTACCCCTTCTTAGGCACGATGTCGGAGCCCGCGGGCACGCGCCAGAAGCCAACGACTTTGCGTGTCGCGACCTCCACGACGACGATGTACTTGGCTGGTTCGTCACCTTCAACCATGTTCTCGGCCTTCTTCTGCAGCGCCGGCAGGTAGCTCCGTGGGATTTCGATGGGCTCGGCGCCCACGCGACCGAGCTTGCGGTCCTTGAACCAGTCACCGAGGACGTCTACGGCCTTGTGCGCCAAGCTACGCAGGATGACGTTGGCGGAGTTCTTGAGGACATCATCCATAAAGGTACTCCGCGGGCGTCCACTCGAGGTCGAGACGGCCGTCGTAGAAGATGGGGACGTCGAAATACTGGCCGATCACGCCGTCGGCATCGGACTGGCCCGTCAGGCCCCGTGGCACGGCAATGAGGTGCCCGAACTCGTGGAACGTCAGGCCGATCATGAACGGGAGGTCGAGCTTGAAAATCTTGGGGTGCACGCAGACCGTGGCGTCGACGTGGCCCGTATGTCCGAAGCTGCGCTTTCGCTCGAGGGGGTCGCGATGGGCTTTTCGGCGTCGCGCGATCTCGGGGCAGATGGCCATGCGGACCTTCTCAAGCTCGGGGAACTTTGCGGCGACGACGCGGCGGACGTCGCAGAAGACCTTCAGGTAATCCTGAACGCCGTCGAGGGCGGCCATGGCGGCATTTTAGCTCATGCCTCGGCCGCGTGCAAATAGATGCGCTGGGGACGTTCGGTTTTCTGCGGCGGGTCGGCTCGCTCTGTACGTGTGGTTTTCTGGCGGACCGCGGCTCGCTCGTTGGTAACGGTTTTCTCCGCTTCGTCGGCTTTTTACAACGGATTTTTCATCCTGCACAGCACCGCTTTCGAGACCGTTTGGCGCGTTTCGCCCTTGAAGCATGACGGCGTCGTACAGTACCGCGACCACGCGCCGTCGTCGGCGAACCAGCGGCTCCACTGGTGGCCGTGCCGGCGGATGGCGCCGACGCGCGCCAACGACGGCGTGGGCAAGTTTTTCCAGTCGCGCTTTTGGACGCTCATCGGTTACGGGTTGCTCTGATGTCCCGGCTCGCTATTGTTCATCGGGCTTCTTCCGCCTCATGGCTTCTACTTCTTCTCGATCGATGCGGGCTCGGCCATGGGCGGGATATGCCCTTCGTACTTGACCTTGAGCCGTTCCCGCGTCTGCTTATAGAGTTCCACGCTGAACATGGCCACGACGGGCTCGACCTTCGGTCCCTGATCGGGACCGTAGGGGCTGAAGCCCTGGGGCACAGCCATGCCTCGAATGCCCGCGGCCGGCGGGTTGATGATTGCGTCGGCGGCGCGGTAACACGAGTCGAGCATCCAGGCCTCGTCGTTGACGATGGCGACGAAGTTTAGCTGCACGGCCGACAGCGGCATGGGCTCGGGCTGGCCGTTCTGCTCGACCGTCGACATCGGCACGCTCGGCGCCATGGACCCGGCCAGAGGGTCGCTGGCCAGTTCATCGCCGGCGCGAAAGTGCGTCGGCACCTGTGTCGGTGACGGCACGCCGATCAAGGGCATGCCGCTTTCGGGATCACGCGCCTGTTCCATTGTGCCCCTCCATGTCATCAGCGACCTTCTGAACGCGGTCGATGACCGTACGGTACTCGGTCAAAAGACCTTCGAAGCCCTCCGCGATTTTCCTGAGCCGGTCGTTGGTCTCCCGCGCCTCGCGGAGCGTGGCCTTAAGCTTGTCGATGTTCTTGAGCTTCTCGGCGCCGGTGAAGAATCCTTCTTTGGTCGCGTGTTTGAAGACGGGTTTTGGGACGTCTTCGGCGGTTGACGAGACTTCGCGGGGGAAAGATTCAAACGTCATGCGGTCAGCTTCACGGGAATGTTCGAAGCCTCAAACTGATCCATGGCCGTTCGACTAGAAAATCTGGCCGCCAGTTCGGGGTCCAGAATTTCGAGACCGACAAGGCGACCGTCGCTTCCGATGTCGAATATGACGGAGTTGCCGACGTTGATCTGATGAACGGAAACGCCAGGCTGAGGAGATTCGAAGTAGATGTACGCCGACTCGGCTTCACGATCGACGTCGATACGGTAGACCTGCGTCAAGGATTCACCCACCAAACGCTGTGGACGACGGCCGGATCACCGGGCCAGTACAAGACGCCCAGCACGCCGCCGTTGACGCGGCCTTCACGGATCGACGTCCCCTCGGTTTTCCCGAAGCCGACGTCTTGTCCAGTTCTAAACACAATGTCGATAAGTACGCCCGGAACACTCCGCATCGACGCGCGGAGACGCCCGTGGTCGTCGAAGCTCCAGTTCATTCTACTTTACAAGTCGGTAAGGTCAAGCGCTTCCTGAGAACCCGTGCTCGAGGAGGTCCTTCTGCGTCCGCTCGATCAGGTCGACACCGCTCTTTCGCATGCCGATGGGCACGAACTCGGTGAGCGCCTTGCAGTTGTAGCAAAACGTGATGGCCGGCGGAACCTTGCCGGCCAAAATCGCGTTGCCGATCTTCGAGATCGCTTGCGCCGACATGTTCGGCGGGAAAACGAGCGTGCCGTTGACCTTGCACTTCTTGCACATGCCGATGACCGAGCAGACGGGGTCGTTTTTCGTCTCGCGGAATCCCGACTTGTGATTGGCGGCGATGGCGCGGGATTCGTTGACGTAGTCTCTTAGAGCGCCGACGTAGATTTCAGGCGGCCGGGCCATCAGGATTATTATAGTCCGGCGTGGAGGCGCGTCAAGGATCGTACGCCCTATTCTCTCACCCAGATGCGCACGTGTTCGCCCGTCATGTCGTCGGGAACGGAGACCATGCGCACGTCCCTGACGGTAACGGGGTTGCCGTCGTCATCATCGAAATGATCGCCGAGGATGTTGGCGGCGCTCTTCATGTCACCTTGGCCGACAGCGGCCCACAAGTCAGAGATCGGGAAGTCCGGCGCGTCGCGGAGAAGGTCCGTGATCTCACGCCGGCCGGCACTTTCCGCTATGATGAGGTCGCTCATTCGAAAAGCCCCTCAGGAGGCCCGTGAACCTCGTACTTGGATACCGCGATGTTCTCGCCCGTGCTTTCGTTGTAGAGCCCGATGGCCTCCGCATAGCGTCGCCGGCGCACGAGCGCCTTGATCTCGGCCTCGATGCTGTCGTCAGCGATCTCTTCGTCGCTCCATCTGTCGATGATCTCTACGGCGGCCAAGAGCGCCGAATCTTGATTGCCGTACACGGTGATGTCGTCGCCGCGCTTGTGCGAATAGTGGAGAATCCAGACGGTCATGGCCTGGTCATCGAAAAAGTCGAAGGCGCCGGCCACCGGACGATCTGGATCGACGCAGGGACAAGCGGCGACGGCTCAAACGGCGTCACAACGGTCGGCGGCTCTGGAATAGCGACGGGCGGCAGGGGAAATGCGGCGGCCGCGGGTTTCTTCATGAGAAACAAACGGGGACACAGGGCCAAGACGGCCAGAACGTCTTCTCCCGTCGGGTACAGACTCCGCACGAGGGCGGCGTAGACCGGCGCACGAGGGTCTGCCTTGACCCAGGCCAAGGCCTGCTTGTTCATGATGTCTCCAGCCTTTTCAGACTCCGCGCGAGCTTTGCGGACGACCACACGGTGCTTCTCAAACTCGGCCGCGCACCAGTCGTACAGGGCCTTCTGCTGCCCGCTCGTCCACCGGCCCTTGTAGAGTTCGTCCAGGCGCCTGTTGAATTCCGAAAGGACCTGACGGGCCTCGTTTTCAAATCGCTCGGCCTTTGCGTCGGCGACCTTCTTTCGCGTCTTCGCTGCGGCGAGTTCGACGGCGATCGTGCAGCGCTTGCGGAAGATCGAAAGCTCGGCTTCCGTCATCTCCTCAAGCTTTTTGCTCGGATATTGGGGCCGCGCGGGTGCGGCGCCAATATCCGCGAGCGTCAAATGGTTCATCGCCGCTCCGACGCGTACATGGCCATGATATGCAAAGCCTTCTCACGCGCGTCGGCTTCGGCCAGGCCCGCGGTGCCCATGCTGCGGTCCATGAGGATCGCCGCGATCTTGTCTTCGAACTTATAGCTCCGGTGAAGCTCGATGACGCGGGCACTGAGCTTGGCGGTGTCGTGCATGAAAATTGTCTCCATGGTTCCCCTTTTGAGCGGCTCTTATTGTAGTTCTTGCGATGGAATTTTCCAGCGTCTATGCCGGATCACGCGAACCTTCCTTCTTCCGTAAAGCGCGTCTTCTCTTTCCTGAGCCGCTCTTCGACGGCCTTGTCGCTGTTACGGGCCTCGTACTCCTTGACGACGGCCCAGAGGGCCTTATTGCCCGCATCGTCGGCAATTTTCTCTACTTCTTCTTCAATAGCCGACAAGTCTTCCAGTTCGTCGTCCGTCAGGTCATCGTCCTTGAGTGAAATGTCTACGGACCCGTCCATGTTCACGCGAACAAAGGAGATGGCGTCTTCGTCGAGAAACTCTTCAAACAGACTTTCGGGCTCCACGGCGAGGCCCTTATGAGCCGCAAAGAACTTCGGTATGTCGGCGACAAGCGCGCTGAACTTTACATGCGAGTCTCCGGGCCGCATGAAGTCGATCTCCCACTGCATACCGCGCTCGGGGTCCTCTACGCGGAAGCCGTAGGACTTGAGGGTGAACTCGATGATGTCGCGGACATCATCCTCCTCAAGCTCGCCGCCGTAGCCGCGCTCCCGCGCCCCTTCAAGCGCCTTCTCAGCGGCATGCCACTCAAGGTCATCATAGCTGTACGTCTTCGGATTCCTACTCATCGAACAGCCCCCGCTCCTCAGCCGGCTCGATGTTTTCCGGGTACTCGACGCGAACGGATCGCGATCTGGCTTGAGGGATACCGAAGTCTTGGAGGATCGTGTAAAGTTCCTCAAGCTGCTCTTCGGCAACTCCCGTGAAGTACGTGGGCTCAGAATCCGATTCGATTCCCCAGAGTCCCGCCGAACAGATCGTCTGAGTCGTGTCGCCCGCCACGACTTCAGCGCAGGCTCGGATACCCATGGCCTGCCACAGATCATCGCCGTAGGCTTCATGGCGCTTGTAGTCCTGTTCGACGGAATCGGGGTTGCCCGTTTCTTCAGCAGTCATGGCGGGATTCCAGTAGCGAAACTCGCCGCGCCTCATGTCTCCGCGCTCCTCGCGATCAATGGCATAAGGTCCAGGCGTGTCGCTGTACTTGCCGAGATGCGAGAGATCAGGATTCTCATCGATCATCGTCTTGACGTAGACGCGACGAATTTGAACGGGGTTTGTACGCATTAGTCCTCCACAGGTTCATCAAAGAGACCGCGCTCTTTTACCCATCCATCGTCGGTTTCGAAGTAGTCGAGGTCCTTGAGGGCTTCTCTGGTCTCTTCTTCGCTCGGGTAGCCCCCCTGATCGTCGACGTCGTCAAGGGCGCGCTCGTTGTTGTCGGAGAACCACTGCCAAACCTCTCCAGCGACTTCTTTCATTTTGCTGTCTCCGCGAGTGAACCCGACATCTCCAAGAGCGCTGACGATATTCTCGAACGTGGCTTCGGTTTGCCGTTCGCTGTAGTGCTCCTCGTCCGCCACGGGATAGTCCAGGAGCTTCGCCTTCCAGTCCAGCACATGACGACCTGCAGGTGTGGCGCGGCCGCTATCGTCGAGCATGTGAACGGCAATTTGATCCATCCATCCGACGGCCCAATGGCTAGATCGTTCGATCTCGACGTCTTCGGGGAACGCTTCCTTGAGGTTCTGCGAAATCACGTCGAAGTTGCTCTGCTCAAGAAGACCGCTGTCGCGACTCATGCCGAACGTGTACGCCCACGTCTTGCCGAGCGGGAGGTCGCCGCGGTACGCAAAGGACCGGGCCTCGCGGGCGCTGGGGGCATAGCGAGCCACAGCCTCCTCCGCTAGCTTTTGATACTCGGCGTCGGTGTAGTAGGGTTTTCTTGGACTACTCATCGAACAGGCCCCTTTCCGGCGGTTCTGCGAGGAGCCCCCGCTTGACGCGCTCGAGATCGTCGACCAAGCTGTCGATGACGCGAACGCCTTCAGCGGCCTGGTCTTCGCTCGTCAGGGACTCGTCAAACGTCTCCACGAGGTTCAAGACGATCGAGAACGCCAGCGTGTCACCGTGACCCTCCTTCTTACGACCCGTCCTTTCGTCAAAATACCGAAGGAGAAACCCTTCCGGGTAGTGCTTGTTGGCCATGAGAATGAGTTCGGTGGGGGTCATGCTCTACTCGTCAAAAAGGCCGCGATCTTCAACGCCTTGCGCCACGCCTTCTCGGACGCCGAGGCGCTGCAGGCCGTAAAGATCGTTAGCCAAGTCGCCGGCATTTCTGTTAGCGACGATCCAGTTGTTACGGCCTTCCGGCGTGTGCATACGCTCGCGCCTTCGAGCCCGCCAGACCGCGCGGATGATGACGCTGTCGGGCCGGTTTTGAAACACGGGCGTCGATGAAATCTCCACGAAGACGCCAACGTCTTCATGCGACGAGCGGAACTCACCGTAGACTTCGCCACTGACGGCGACGCCGCCGCGGTTGATATGGACGCTCTGCTCGAACATGCCGCGCGCGAGCAGGTGACGGCCAACCGTACGAAGGTAGTTTGCCGCGTGATTGAGGAACCGCTCTTTGACGCGACCGCCGTCCATGTAGCCGGTGATGGGAGCGCTGGCGAACACTGGCAGGACGTTGTAGTCGGGTCGGGCGGGGTTCTCATCGAAGAGGCCGCGCTCCACGTCTCTTTCGGGCGCACGACGCCACCAGCCGGATTGAACGAGTGACATGAAGTTGGCAAGGGTGTAGCTGTGTGTAATCACGTCCAAGCTTCTGCGCGCCGTCGGCGCCCTTGTGCTGAGCCTGACGACATTTTCGTAACGACGCGGCTCGACGCCGATGACCCAAAGCCTGTCGTAGTCTCTACCGACCGTGTAAGCCTGGCCGCGCTTCGGCGGGTCAACGGGGTTCTCGTCGAAGAGACCACCCTCACCCACACCCGGTATCCGTCCGTACATGCTCGTCACTTCGGTGACGGTCGAGGGATCGAGCTTTTCTGCTTCTACACGGCTTACCCATCGTTCCCTTCGAGGAAGATGCGTAACATATTTATGACCCGCCTCTGCGTGCTGGCCCACGGACGTGTAGAAAAAGAAGCCGGTGCTCGCGCCTTCGGGGTCTTCAAAGACAGCGCTGACTGAATGAAAACCGGGGGAGTATGCCCATCCAACAAACCTGAATCGTCCAGTACGGCGCGTATCGACACAGGGGTTCTCGTCGAAGAGGCCGAATCCTTCGTGATAATGATCGTGCGCCTTTTTCGTCAGTTGATCGGGTCGATCGGCATAAGCGATGTGCCGGCCTTTAGGTGGCCCGGCCAGAATCCATTTATCCCCATAGACCGTTTCAAACTCCGTTCCCTTGAACGTTTTGATGTCGTACCGCCCGTGCGAATACCAGTAATCGTTACTGCGATGCCAGTTACCCAGATCGAGAGGCGGAGCGTCCTTATAGAAATACTCTTCCCTTTCGAACGCCTCCACTACACCGCCCCCAGCGCCTTGCGCGCCATGGCGTAAAGCTCCTGCGTCTCTTCATCACTCAAGCGCTCCATGCCGGCGATCTCCTGTGCCGTGTACATGGGATGAGGCGGCGGGCTCTTGAAAGGCCAGCGCTTGCGGAGCTTCATGGTCTCCTGCCAGCGGCCGTACGCACGATCGACGTTGTCTCCGGGGTTACGGTGGAACCTTTGAACGCGATGAAGCCACGGCATCTTCCGGCCCATGGCGTCGATGCGCACGCCGTCTCCAACAGGCGTCGTCGGCTGCCAGTCTTTTCCGTCGTAGCGGAAGACCCACCAGTCGGTCTCGTATTGGCCGATCCGCCTTTCTCTGCCGAAGAGTTCATCGGGCGGGACGACCTTTGTGCCCGTGCGCACTCTCCGGCTCCAGACATTGAGGCCATGGTGCTGCAGAATCATGTTGATCCGGTCTCTCGTCACGTTCGTATGCCAGCCGCCCGTTTGGATCGTATAGGTCCCGTCGGGATGAACCGTCACGACGTCCGTCCAGTAGAGCTTGACCGCGTAATCGCCGTCGCGCTTCTCGAGCCATGTGTTCGAGCCAAGCGGGCGGCGCATGTCTTGGACGGAAAGCTCTCGCTTCGTGCCGACCTTCACGCGCTCCGTGCGCTCTTCGCCGAAGAGGTCTTCGGGCTCGACGGTTCTGATCTCGAATACAGGCACGTCTCTGTAGTGCTTCCGCGCCTTGGCGAAAAGCTCTTCGGCCTCATGGTACGTGAGATTCGGGCTGTAGGGGTTCTCGTCGAAGAGCCCGCGGTCTACTTGGTCCGAAAAGAACAGCATCCACACGCCGGGGCGGCGTCTGGCGTCGGCGGCGATGTCGCTTTGGGAATGGATGCCGTACTGCTCAAGCTCGTGCGGAAAAACGCGCGTCGCCCACGAGAGAATCTGATTAGCGACGACGTAGGTATTGGAAGCCACGTCGTACTTCAGTTGATACCACTTCCAGTCGTCCACGCTACGCTCCCTCCGACTCTGCGAATTCTCTGAGTTCTCCGATCTGCCGCCTGGCCTCTTTCAAGAACTCGGGATCGGGGCGGCCATAGCGGGAGAGCATGACGCGTTCGGCGTAACGCAGCGCGGTCTTCACGGACTCGTGGGGGTACTTCTCTCTATGGAGGTCGGCGATGTCGGAAAGATTGTCGAGCCAGTCGCGGACTTTCCAGAAGAGGTCGTCGGGATTCGCGGCGACGGCGTTGGGCAGTTCGAGGTCGGCCACGTCCGCCGCTTCCGACAACGTCCTCGCCTCATGTTGCCGCGCGGTCCAGTAAGCACGGTGCGGCGTGTCGAGCGGGTAGTCGTCGGCACGGCGGGCGAAAGAGGCGCTGCGGCGCTGAAGGGTGGCGCGCTCGTCCGCGGTCAGCGGGTTCCATCCGTGTTTTCCAGATTTCAGGATTCTCTTGGCCTGATCGAGTTGCCACGCGGGTACGATGACCCTGTAGACGTGTTCGACGTACGGCTCCTCGCGGATGCGTCTGCTTTGCATCGAGATGTCGGCGTAAAGGCCGAAAGAACGGAGATGGGCTTGGATGTCCTTTGCCGCGGGCTCGTGGAAACTCCACTGCACCATCTTCGGCATCCACGATCTCGGTTTGCCCGACCGAGGCACACGCGGGTTCTCCGAAATCTTCACGACATCGGACGGCCGCACCGATGGGTCGGGCCCGAGCATGGCTTGGTGATCCCACAGAACCGACACGCCCTTAAACCCGCCGATAGGATGGCCAACGTGCTCGACCGTGCCGACCCATCCCTCTTTTCGGAGATGACGAACGCGGTCGCCGTCCTGAAGCGGAGGAGGCGGATTCTCAATGATAAGAATATCCTCATCCGGCGGCGACGCGCACGCGGGCTTCGATGACACGGCGTCCGATGGCGGGTCAACCTTGTCTCTGAGGGATCGCACGTCAATGGGGAAGCGGTACTTCGTTTGATGGCGAAACCACATAGCGGCGTCGCCGTTATAGGGGCTGTTGATGTTGAAGTTGGCCCATCGGGCCATGTCCCAGAGAATGCCGCAGATGCCCACGACGCCGGCTGCAGGCGACCACTCGGAGAAGTAGTTGCCGAGGCACACGCCGCCGTTTGACGAAATGTTGGGGTGGAAGACTTTGCTCTTCCATTGGATGTTAGGCATGCCTCGGGGGTACTCCGCACCCAGGTCGATTTCGATTTCCTGATGGTTGACGACCTTATCGGGCCCGGAAAAACTCTTGCCTTTGAACGTGACGACATACCGCTCCGGCGGATCGCCGGTCGCCGTGAAGCCGAAGATCGTACTTTCCGCCTTCAAGCGCTTCATGCCCTCGAGGTCGAAGCGAAGCCGGCGACTGCGCGGGGATTCGTACATGGGATTTCTGGTCACGTCTTCCTAGTCGAGAAATTCGATGCCTCGTGGCGGGTTCTCCATGACGTGACGCGGCGCCCGCATGTCAACGACGTCGATTCGCTCCTGCGGGTACTTCTTCGAAAACTCGCGGAACGTCCGCGTCATCTCCGTCTGGCTCTTGGCGTACTGCGGCTTGAAGCTGTCGTACCGGGCGGCGATCTTGTAGATGGCGCCCTCTTCGAAGGCCTGCCAGTCCTGCTCGAATGCGGCGCCGCCGTTTACGGGATCGAGTTCGGCGGGGTTTTTATGAACGGCTTCGCGCTCCCAACTCTGCCGAATCTTTCGCTTTTCTCTCGCGGTCGTTATAGAACGCTTGACTCCAGCGACCTTTGACGGTGACGCACCACGTCTCACGGCCATTTGGAGCCATTCTTCCGCGCCCCCCGTGAGTCCGTCTCTCGCGTACAGGAAAGCCTGTTGAATGGCATATTCCGCCGTGATTCTTTTTGATCGAGGATTCCACGCCATCCGCCGCTTCTGCGCCGCGCTGATCCTCCGTTCCGTAGGTCCGCGACCGATCGTGTACTCGGCCGGATTCCTCTTCACGCCTTTCTTCATGGGATGCAAGAGCGTTTGCGCGCGCATGCCGACCGTACAGCGACCCGTACGCGCGTTCCACTTCCCCTTGGGGCAGGCGACGACGACGCGATGGTCGTTCACGGTCTTCGTCCTGAAGCTGCGATGGTCGAAGAGCGTGGGGTCGGCCTTGCGCTCACGGACGTACTTGCCGCGGGAGGGATTGTCGGCGTAGAGGCGCTTACGCAGTTTGGCCTTGGCCTCGGCGGCGCTGCCGGCGTTGATACTGAAAACCTGCATGCGTCCTTTGTTCGTCCGTACTCCGATATCATAGCGGGGCATAGGTCCTCCAATTACGTGATTTCGAACTCACCCGTCTCGACGCCTGTGAACTCGGCGATGAGCGACTGCGCGTACTCGTCCCGGAGCGGTCGGATGGCGTAACTGCGAAGGTCGCTGTCGCGGATGCTAACAACAAAAAGCTGAAGGATGTCTCGAAGAGTTTTGTTTTTCTTTATTGTCATCGCCTCCGACGACAGTTCCTTGGCCCACGGTACTCTCTCGGCGTACTTGTCGAAGACGAGAGTGATCTCATCTATCGTCACGGGCTCGGCGAAAGCGGCGATAGGTTCACGCGTCCCCTCGTTCCTGACCGTGTAAGCCGGCAGTTTGACCTTGGCTTTTTCCATCAGCCGGACCCACGCATGAGGCACAAAGCCGACATAATCGCTGTAAGTCCCCTTGACCGCGTCCGTCACGGGGCCGAATTCTTTTTGCCACGCTGAAGCGTACTCGGGATCGATGAGTTCGAACCGCCAGCCGCTGCCGCCTTCCCACGTATATGGCCCGACGAACCGCGCGGGCACGACCATGAGCTTTTCATGAAGGCTTCCTGTGCCGCTGGTGATTTCAACGAACCACATCTGCTTGAGTTTTTCGAGGTTGACCTTGACCGCCCGCCATGGCGCAATAACGAACGTGATGAGAATGCCCATGGCCAAAACCTGCTCAACAGGCTTGGCCCTGAGCAACGATTGCGTTCCGCGTAACAGAGCTTCGTCCGTGGTCATGCGGATCGTGGCCTGCGGCGGAAGCGCGCCCATAGACGCCAGACTGTCGAGCGTGCGCTGCACGTCATGGTGGCCGACGGCGTCGATATACGCCCGTAGCGGGATCGGCTGGTCGAAGATGATTTTGAAGAAAACCTCCGCGCCGTGTCCGACGACGGGGCGACTGCCGGGGTCGGGCCGGCCGCGCTGCCATTCGATTCTGCCTTCGAGCCCATGGCGACCGAGAACGCGGACGGGCGTACCGTTGGGGGTATAGCCGCCGAGCGCCTGCTTCATGGACTCGGTCCATGGGTTACGGCGAATGCGGCTACGATGCTTCAAGCGGTTTCCTCCACACTCTCGTCTTCAGCGGGATCGTCTTCAGCGGGATCGTCTTCATCAAAAAGGCCGCGCTCCTCTTCAGGTTCTTCCTCCATCTCCGCCTGATACGCCTCAAGCCAGCCGCCCCAGTTTCCGACGAGGAAGCTGTCGGCCTGCGTATCGTAGAGAACCGTCGTGACGTACGGATTGCCCATGTTCACGTAAAGCAAGATAATGTCGAGGTAGTAACTGTCGACGTGCTCCTCATGCTCTCCGTTAATGGCCTCAACGCCGGAGCCGCCCAAAATTTCGCCGACGGCGTCCAGCGCGGCGTCAACGGAATCCGTGCGGTCACGATCGTCATCGCCAAGCTCTTTCCGCATGGCCTTGAAAATTGCTTCGCCCTTTTCAAAACCGAAGGCAGCAATGTATTCGGAGTGTTTGGCCACCTAGTCCTCGTCATTCTCTTGCATTTCTTCGGCTATCGGGTCCTCTTCTTCGTCCTCTTCAGGCACATCTTCGCCGGGCAGCGAACCCTGGTTGGCCGCGACTTCAGTTTCCTCCTCTTCTTCCTCCTCTTCGGCGTCGGGCCTTTCAATGGCGGCGTGAAGATAAAACCCATCGCCTTCCCAGTCGAGCGTGAACGTGATTTGGACGTCGTACTTCTTTTCCATCTCCTCCACGCGCGGATCATCGTTAAGCCATTCTTCGATCCTGTGCTCTTCAACCCGCGCGGCTTCCTCGATCCTGTCGAGCGTCCCCTCTTCATCACCGTGGTCGTAGTAGGCGTCGAAAGCCAGCGCCGCGTCGGCCAGCGGATTATGGGACGTGTGACTGGCCACGACGTCGACGATGGCCTCATCACAGGCCCGGCCTGACGGCTTTTCGGCAAGCCCGGCCACGGCGTCAAGGATGCGGTCGACGATCGATGTTGTGTAGCGGGCCATAAGTCCTTAAGAAATCAGGATGCCAGGAAGCCTTCCCGTCGGCGGCACAAGCTCCGGCAACTTCGCCGCTTCCGGCACGTGCGGCGCCGTCGCGGGCCGGCCTTCGAAGCCGTTGACGAGCATGTGCTTGGCCGCGCCCATGCCGGCGCCGACCAGCACACCCGTAAGCGGCCGTCCACCGATGAGCCACGTCGCCAGGCCGGTAAAGGCACCGCCGATAAGTACGTTCCCCCAGAGCGTCCTGTGAAAGGGCGCCTCGCCTTCTCCAAGGCCAGACTTTTTGGCAAGCGATCTCGCCGAGAGTTCGAGCTTGTCCTGAAACTTTCGCGCTTCGGACCGGAGCGTTGCGGGGTTCTCGCCCGTCGTCCTCATGACGAATTCGTCCGATGCCAGATCGCGCAGACTGTCCATGATCGCCACGGCATAGGCGTTATGCAGAAACGCCACGGCAGGATGCTTGTCCTGCGTCGCCGCGAACTGGTAACGCTGCGCCGCACGCGACATGTGACGCATCTCGTCTACTGTGAGTCCGAGTCCGTTAGACATGGTTCCTCTAGAACATCGGCTCGGGCACGGGGCCCATACCGGGCTTCGGCGCCGCCAACTGCGGAGGCATCTGACCGGCGGACTCCGCGGCGAAGCGGCGGGCCCGCTCGGCCAAGACGGCCTTGTCAAGCGCGGATTTGGCAGCCGCGCTTTCGATCAGGTTCTTGCCGAGGCCGGCAGCCGCGCCGATCATGCCGAAGATCACGGGGTCCTTCTTGAAGATCAGACCCGCGACCACTCCGATGCCGCCGAACAGGGCGGCGTCTTTGAGCATCTTGCTGTCCATAAAATCCTCCTAAGACCGTTTCTTAATCAGTGAAGGCAGAACGACGAACCCGAAGAGCGCGCCGAGCCCAAAGGCGGCAACGGCGCCGGCGTTCAAATTCTCCTCGCCCATGCCCGAAAGCGGCGCCAGCACGACCGGCGGTTTTTCGACCACGGGAGTGACGACGGGCAGGCAGTAGCGCAGGACCTCGCTACAGTCGATGGGGTAGGGCGCGATGTACGGCTGATAGCCGCCGCCGTAGATGATCGGCGAGCCGTAGTAGCCGCCGGGGCCGTGAGGCCGCGGGCCATGCGGATGCGGATGGGGACCCGGATGCGGATGCGGGGGCGGCACGCCGAAATGAGAGAGCGTAAGGTTGTTCATGCGGTCAAGACCTCCGGTGGCGCAAATGCCGATTTGGGTTCTTCGAGCACGAGAACCCCGTCCTTACGTGAGGCGAGGAAATGCTTGGCCGCACCGATGCCGGCACCGTAGCTGGCCCACGTGGCGGCGTCTTTTTTGAGCAAGACGGCCAGGCCGAGTCCGATGCCAGCGCCGAAGACGACGTCGCCGACGAGACCACGGCCCAGAAGAAGATCGCCCATGCCGGGCATGAACTTCTGGGAAGTCCACATGTCGGACTGGCTCATGGGCCTGGTCATGCGAACGCGGACGAGCATCATTTCCGTCGAGTTCATCTTGCCGAGGGCGGCTATCCGCGCCAGAAGGTCAGCTTCGGACATAGCGGAGATCGCAGCCGGATTCACTTCGAAGACCCAGACGCCGCCTTCGAGTATGGCGCGGACGATCCACCGGGGGAAACCCTGACGCGTCACGACTTCCTTCACGTGGTTGCCGATGTTCGCAGCCGTGGGCAGGCCCGTCGTCGCCAACGGATGAGGGATATGAGAAACGTACACCTGCGGCGCCATCTGCATCGCTTGCTTCTTTCTCGCGGAGACGAAGGGGACCGCCGGAGCTTTGATGGCCTTGAAGACCTTCGGGGCCTTAGCTTTCTTGGTCTTGAAGAGTTTAGGCAGCTTGAATTTGCCCAGTCCTCCGAAATCATTCAACGCCACTCCGTTCATACGACACCTCCGTCGTGAACTCGAACCGCGTAAGGCCCGAAGCGCGCGGGCGGCCTGATCATGGACACGCGCCACGGTGTCGTCGGGCTCGTCGGAACGTTCTGTGGCAGATTCGTAAACGGCTGAAGCCAGGTGAGGCCCCTGCCTTCGATCTTGCTAATCCAGTGGGGGTTGACGCCCTGGATGCGGTAGGGGCCCATGGCACGGGTCTCGTCGATCTCGGGGAAGTACGGCTCGGGCCCGATCCACGGCCGCGGCGCCACGCCGGGCACGACGCTCGGCAGATTGGTCTCCGCGCGCTCGATGTGAGCTTCAGGCAGATTGACGGACATGCGCGGCAGATCGGGCACGACGCGCATGACGTCGATCGTCATGTGATTGGGCATCGGCTAGTCCTCCAAAGCTTTCTTGCGCTGTTCTTCAACGTACTTGTTGTACACATCGATCATTTTACGCAGGGCCTCGCTCTCGGCCTGCTGCCACTTTACCATTCTGAGCGTTTTTTCAAAGTCTTCGAGCGAGAATTCCATGCCGTTTGCCGTGCGGGTCGGATTCACGTTAGCGATCTCCGTCTTGGGAATGACGTCCACGGGCAGGTACGGCAGGTCCGCCACGGGGACGCCGTGCGAGCAGGCGGAGAGAAGGAGGCAGAGACCGATGAGATATTTCACGAGGTCCTCCTTATGGCTTTGGCGATGGCGGTGTTCGCCATCTCGATGGCGTCGAACATATGGTCAATCAGCGCCTCGTGGTCGCCATACGTCGGTGCATTCCATTGCTCGAGGACAAACTTCAACGCCTTCAGCATCTCCGGCGCTGCTGCCGCCACGAACGCGTCTTCGTCGTCAGCGCCTTCAACCGTGAAGAGAATCTCTTCGCCGACGAAGATGACACCGCTTTCGGGGTCGTATTCCCAGTTACCTTCGGTGTGAAAGTTGTCGTCGTAGCGGGTCATGCGTTTCCTCCTGCCGGCGGCTGCGTGGGCGCCTCAAACGGGTTGGCGATCACGTCGCCGGGCTTGGCCTCATTCACGCGCGTCATGACCTCTTTGATCTCGGCCTCGATCTTGTCCCTGTCGATTGCCGCCGCCTCACGAAGCTTCTTCTCAAGCTCCAAGACCCGAAGCAAATTCTCCGCTCGCGCCTTTTGGAGTTCGGCTTCGCGCTCGGCGGCCAAAGCGCGCTGGCGGTAGTAGAGGAGGAGCAGGCCGAGGATCAGGCCGCCAATGCCGAGAATCCCTACGACGTACATCATCTCGTCCTCCTGGTCTTGAATGAGATGCCGACGTTCACGGTCATCTCGTAGCTCTCGATCGTTTTACGCATGTCGCGCTCGGCGTACTCCACGAGAGAGATTTTCGCCGTCACCGCTTTAGGCATCCGTCCGGCGGAATAAAACGCGGCCATTATCATCTGCCTGGCCTCCGCCATGGCCTTTGCCTTCGTGCGGGCGGCGTCCTGCGTGTACCGCCGTCCGTTTCTGAACGTGTCTATTTCCCATTGCCGTTCCATCATCTCGCCTTATGAGGGAAGCGGCAGAGCGGGTTGCCCACCCGCCCTGCCGTCCCTGCTAGGAGAGGGTTGTCGTTCATAGAATGAACTACTTCACCGGCAACGCCGTCGGGGCCGCAACGGTCTCCTTCCCCTTCAGGAACGGATTGACCAAATCGTCGTGGACGTAACCGGAGCCGATGCCGGCCATCACGAGCGCGATAATGTGGTTGATCCAACTTTCACCACCCGATTTCGGCCCGTCGAACGCACCGAGGAGCTTGGCAACGATACCGATGCCCACGGCGAGGCCCATCGCGATGAACCGTTCCTTGTTTGCGGCGAACGCAGGCCAGAGCTTCTTGATGAAACCCACGAGCCCCGTGACCATGACGGCGATGCCCGTGTAGGTCTTCCAATCGCCCCACGACATGGTGGCGTTGTTCGTGGTCACGCCGACGACCGCGGCATCCTGAGCCGCAAGCGCCACGGCGGCGAGCCCGAACATGAACAGGAACACACACGCGAGTGCGAAACCGTTCTTCATCTGACGCTCCTGTAAAAGAAACCAAGTCCAAAAATCCCAGGGGGCAAAGACGCGGCCGTCGGCTTGGTACTGAAGGCCGTCGGCTGCTCCCACCACTGAAGGGGAGAAAGTCCGGGTGTCGCGTACGTCGGCGGGGCCACGGGCGTCACCGACGGCCACACCGCAGGTCCGACGGTCGACGTGATGGCCGGAGTCGCATAGGTCGGCACGGGCTCGTAGGGCGCCGCATAGGCCGGTGGAACTTCGGGGAACCCCGGCATTTCGATGGGCTGCTCGCCCTCAAACGGCGGGAACAGCATGAAGTCGATCGGCAGTTCTTCTCCACGGGCCGCAGATTCGAGTGCCCGGACGCTCAGGGCCGGCGGCGACGCGCCGGGGTCGACGGCCGCGTAATATCCGAGCATCTGGTTAAGCACGGCAATGGCCTCGGACGGCAGAGGCCCCATCGACGAGAGCCGCGGGAACGAAACGGACATGACAAAAGCGTCGCCCGCGGCGAGCGCGTCTTTCACGACGGGCCAACTCTTCTTCCAAGCGGCCCGCACCCTCGTCGCCCGGAAATCGTACTGCGGATAGTCTTCGGCAGACCCGGTAGCCAAGACGGGGGCGCCGACGCCCATCGTAATGGCTCCGCCGACGCCGTTACGGGCGATGGCCCGCTTAACGGCGTCGATGACGAAGTACAGGTCGCTGGGTTTTGGGACTCTTCGAACGGCGGCGATGGCCTGCCTGGCCTGGGCACCGGCAAAGTCGATGATACGGGAGACCTGCGCCGCCGTCGGCGGGAACTCCTCTTGCCCGAAATTACCGAGATGAAGCCCGAGCATCAGATGAGCTTCCTTCTGGCCGCGGCGGTCAGGGCCGCGATCGTCGGCCTCACCGCCATCGCCCGGCCGAGCTTGGCGTTGAAATACTCCGAGTACCGCTTCATCGTCGTAACGTCTCCCGTCGACAGGACGACGGCCACGGCTTTGTCGATGATGTCGCGAACGGGATCGGCGGGCACGCTGATGCGGGCCGCCGTGACACCGGGCATGGCCCTCTGCACGGCAGCGATTCGCGCGTTGGCCATTGCCGTGAGCATGGGCTGCGCGGAAATCGCCGACGCAGGCGTCGCGTACGCGCGCTTCTTGGCCTCTTCCTCCACGCGCAGGCGGTCCATGGCCGTCGTCAGGGAGTCCGAGGCCTGAAAGACGTTCACGGGCGCCGTGGTCTCCGGCGAAATCTGTCCGATCGTCAGGTTGTTCACGCAATCTCCTAATAACGGTAGATAGTGTTGACGGGAACGCGGCCAAAAACGACGTGGCCAATGCCGGCCGTGCCCTCGTGATAGACCGTAGGCAGGTGGACGGCGCCGACGCGGTTGTGCCTGGACATCTGAAGGACGCGGCGCACGAAGTCGCTTCGCTCGTCCGGCGTCATCTCCTTTACGAGCGCCGCCAGTTGGCCGAGCATCTTCACCGCCAGCGTATGCGCAGTCCCGCCTTGAACGGGCGTGCCCCAGTGTGAGGGATGGCTCATGCCAAACTGCTCCATGCTGAGATTCTGCATCAATCTTTCTTCCTCAACAGGAAGAAAGCGGCCGCGGCAATACTGCCGCCGATGAGCAGTTTCTTCGGCAGCTTCAGGCCGAAGATATTGACCGTGTCGGTAGCAACTTCCGGTGTGGGCCGTGGGGCCGGAGTGAACGGAACTTCCGCCGTCAGCGGAACCGGCAGCAACGGCGCTTCTTCCGCGGCCCGTGGCAGACTGATGATCGACGCGTCCATCGCCGGAGGCCCGAAGGTCATGAACTCTTCAGGAAGCTGGCTTACCGGCGGCGCTATGGGTGTCACAATCGGCGGCGGCCCTACGGGCAGGGGCACATACGCCGGTGTCGGAGGGAGCGACGTAGGTACCACGGGTGGCGCGTAGGCCGGGACGATCGCCGGCAGGGGGGCCGGCGCCATGATCGGCGCAGGCGCAAGAGGTTCATAAGCCGGAGCGACCGCAACGGGCATGGGCTCGACGATCGGCAGAAGCGGCGCCGGCGCAATGGCCACGGGCGCCAGCACGACTTCTTCCGCCAAGTCGAAGACCACGTCGATGGGAAGCTCTTCCGTAAGATCGAACGCCAGTTCGAGCGGGGCTTCGTCAGCGGCCTGATTCAGATCAGACAGCGTTAGAAACCCCGCGCCTCGAAAAAAACCGGATACTCCCGGCCCGATGTCGGGCGTCGCACCCCGGAGATCGACCACGCGAGTCATGGGCTTGAATCCGGCACTGTGAACGCGGACTGTGAGAAGCGCCAGCGGGACCTGGATTTCGACGGCTCCCGTGAACTGCGTGACAGACTCAGCGGGGCCGGTTGTGTTCGTGCCAATCCAGTAGCGCGCCTGCGCCGGGAGCGCCTGGCCGTCTTTCTTGGCTCTGGCGACGACGCGAATCGTCTTCGTCGTGGCCATCTCCGGCGGCGGAGGAGGCATGATGACGGAAACCGGCGGAGGCGTTACGGGCGGGGGGCCCATCTGCGACAGGGTCGCAACCATGCTCTCCAGCAACGCAAGCCGGGAGGGCAGGTCGGTCATGTTTCCGCCCTGCGCCGTCTGGACGACCGCCGCATACTGAGCCGCGGCGTTCTTCCACGCCGACGTCGTATCGAGCGCCGGAGCGGCCGCCACAAGATTGTTGTGGGCGTCGTCGATTCGAACCTTGTAGCTGTCGGGGATCGGCAGCGCCGCAATGCCCGGCTGAACGGTAACGCCGGGCGCCGGGGCCACACCGGGGGCAGACACTGCACCACTCACGACCTGAATGGTGACGTACGCCTGGGCCGCGATTCCTTTCACCGTGACGATGTAGTCCATGATCTGGTTAGTCGTCGCAGCCCTGCCGGTCGATGCCGTGAACGCAGGTCCGTCCACGACGAGGATGAACTTGTTGCCCGCCCAGCCGCCGCTTTGGACCCACGAGTTCTGCGTAAGACCTTCGATTTTGCTTCTCGTGGCGGGCATGATCGAGGCGGGCTGACCGAGTCCGCCGTAGCCCGAGAGCCGGCGACCGCTGAGCGTGCCGAAAAGGGAACCATAATCCACGGGCATTTAGTTCTCCTTCATAAACAGATTCACGAGCAAAAGACCGATGACGACACCGCCACCGATAACTACAAGAGGAGGCACGGGAATTCCGAGAATCTCGACGGCCTCTTCTTTTTCAAGTTCAAAGACGTATTCGGGCATCAGTCTTGACTTCCGAAAATAGACGCGAGCACGATCAGGCCGACGATGCTGGCGCCGACATACACGACCGTCGGGATCGACCTGGTCTCGTCGCCCGGCATTCTCTGAACAACCGGCTCCGGCGCCATGACGACATCATACAACATGAAAGGCTTTCCCGTAAGAACCGGACGCGCCGACGGATAGCCGGGGACTTGGACCTCGAGATAGTAGAAGGGCTTACGGGGAACGCTGATGATGGCCGTGCCCGCCAAGGGGAAGACCGAAGACGTGACCCCGCGGATGACGTCCGTCTCGTCGGGCATGCGCACCAGTACGACGGCGCCGAACACGGGCTTCTTGTCGGGATACAAGACGCGGATCGTCATGATGTTGATAGGGCCCTTGGCGAGAGGCGGAACAATCGTCGCGGGTTCGCCTGTCGGCTTAAGCGTGGGGTTGGCGTAGTAACTTTCACCGTCGCCGGCGTCGCCCGTTTCAGGAATCCGCATGAAGTGCCGCACGCCCGGAAGCTCAGCCATGTTCGAAAAGGTGATCTGGTACGCGCGACGCAGAGGCACCGTGATCGTCTTAGCGGACGCGCCGCTTTCCGATGTGACGCTGGTCCCCGTGTCGGCGTCGCGCACGTCGTAGTCGAAACGCGAGACGGCCCGGAATTCCGTGAAAGGCGATATGTAAATCTGGATACTCACGCCTTCGGTCTTTCCTTCGTCCCGCGCGTGGCGAGCTTGATGAGGACGATGGCGCCGATGCCCAGCGCCGCATACGACAGGCCGCTTACCACCGCGGGTTCTTCGAAGATGGACGTCATGCTCGCACCGATCGGCTGCGTCACCTTGTCCGTCGCGCCCGTGATCGCGCCTTGGGCCTTCGGCGATCTGGATTCGGCGACGGCGCGCTTGATCTCCGCGATGAGGCCCATGGCGGCCTGCACGTTCTGACGGAGCCCCTCGACGTTATTGCGGTTTCCCTCAACGTCGGCGGCACGGAGCGCCTGATCGACCGCGTCAACGGCCTGGGCCGCTTCCGGCGATTGAGCGGCGAAACTCTTGATCTGGTCATAAGCCGCCCGAGCGTCACGAACGGTCTGCCAGTCGCTGCGGTAGGGCTTCCCGCTGGTGCGACCACCCGAGGCGCCGGAGACGGCGTTGAGCACGCCGGGGATGGCGGCGGCCAGAATCGTTTCCCATCCCTGGCCAAGGCCCATGAGCGCGCCTTCGGTTTCCATGGCCTGGGCAACGTCTTCACCGACGGTCTTGATGCTTCCCATAGCCTCATTCGCGAGCCAGTCCGTGATGTAGTCGATGTCCTCGTCACGGGCCAGCATGCCGAAGAACTCGTCCGACGCTTCGGAGTTCGGGTCCGTGAGTTCGGAGATTGCATCAGAGACGGCCTCAACATAGTTGCCCACGACGCGGCCGACATCGGCGAAAGGCAAGGTCGACGGGTCGTGGACCTGCTCGTCGAGGGCCGCGGAGACGGATTCCTCGGCAAGGGTTTGAAACGCCGCCCGTGGGTCTTCGGTGTTCAGGGCCTGCTCGATCGTGGGACGAACGCCGGGCTTGACAATCTCGGCGTCAAGCAGGGTCTTGAGTTCGTCCGAGAAGCCGGCGGTGTCGTAGCCGCGGTTCTTGGCGAACTCGTCGATAACGTGATAAGGCATGCTGTTCTCCTAAGACTGAGTCAAGATAATGGCGGCGCTGAAACTGGCGGACCCGAGCCCCGCCGGTGCTGTCATGCGAACACTGATGAGGTCGCCGGATACGATCGCAACGGGACCGCCGATAGTCGAGAATCCTGTCACAGCGGCAAGGTAGGTGAGCACCAATGCTGTCGCTACGCCGTTAATCAAAACCGTACAGGTCGACGCCACCGTCAGCGTGTTGGCGCTCACGCTCACATGGAAGTTCGTAATATTCCCATTCCGGGTCACGGGAACGCGGAACTCCGGGGCGGGAAACGGCAGGTTGACGGAGAAGATGCCCTCGCGGTCGTCGCCGGGCCCGACGGCCGACTCTGCGGCGAGAACGGCACGGCCCGCGCCTCCGCCGCTTCCGCCGGGGGCCATCGTCAGGGCCGTAAAAAATTGCGAGTAACCGCTTGCCATTATTGGAATTCCGCGGAACAGGTGCCGTTCATGAACTCCGCACCGACCGCCGTCGACGTGACGCGGAAGCTCACAAGATCACCCAGGACGACGGGCACGGCGATGTCGATGGACTTCACGCCCGTCTCACCCGCCAGATACGTCGTCATGAGCGCCGTCCCCGCACCATTGACGAGAAGCTCCAGTGTCATGACGGCGGTGAGCGTATTGACCGTGACATTGGAGACAAAGCGACGGAAAAGCCCTGCTCCGGGGACGGGCGTACGAAGTTGCGGACTCGGAAACGGATTCTGCGGGCTGTTAAAAATGTCCTCAGCGACCGGCGTGCCGGCGTCCACGGAAAGACCGACGACTCCGTAGATGGGTCCAGCCGTAGCTCCACCGCCCCCACCGCTTGTCGCGGTCAGTGCGGCAAAATATGTCGAATAGCCCGTCACGACGGCTGGTACTCCAAGCCGGACGATACGCTGATAGCGCCGACGCCCACGCCGGGCGTGATGATGACGGCGATTCTGCTTCGCACAGCCAGCGGCGCGCTGAGCGTGATGGACTTCGTGCCAAGTTCTCCGGCCAGATACCCGACCATGAATCCCGTGCCGATGCCGTTCACCGCCCCCTCGATCGTCGCCGGAGCCGTTAACGTATTCACGGTCACATTTGTTCGAATGCGCGTGAGCGCTCCGGCGCGGAAGACCGGAAGGTAGACGGTCTCGTCCCCCGCGCCGCCAGGGCTTCCGTAGGTCGAGGCAACGGGACCGCCGCTGAACATGTTCTGGAAGTCAGGCACGAACGTCGGCCCGCCGCCCCCGCCGCCTTGACCAGCGGTCGTGGGGAAGATGCCTGTCGAGTAGCCGGTCATCAGCGCACGAGCATCCCGATTGACACGAAATCTCCCCGCCCCGCGAATGTGTTGACGCTGGGGGTAATTTCGATCCCCGTAGCGGTCTTTACGACCGTTGCGGTGAACACAATGCCCAAGACGTTGTTTCTTATGTCGATAACATTTCCAAATGAGCCGGAAGCAGTAGACTGAAACGGCGGCACGCCGGGAACTGCAGATGCGGTCGTTACGAAATGTTCTATGGCTTGAAGAGTCGCAAGATTCGGTGCGCCAACAGGAAACGTCCCCAAGGCGAAGTATGACATTACCCCAATGTCCGTGGGGCCTATAGTAAACGGTCCCATCTGCACTTGAATTCTCGTAGCGTCAAAACCGGGGTTTTGAGTTTGCGGCATCAGATCACCGCCTGCGAATGTGTACGTTAGAAACGCTTCTTGCCCCCCGCCTCCGCCACCTCCAGAAGAGTAGGTCGTGGGGCCGAGATAGCTGAAGTTGCCTTTCATGTCGTCTCCGTCAAAACCGAACCGCGAGGCCAGACCACGACGGACTTTGCGCCTTTGGCGGCGTAGGCCGTCGCCAAAGAACGCCACTCGACTTCGGTCGGAGCCGTGGGCCAAATATCAAGCCACGCGGAGTCGCATTTTGCGATAGGCGCGAGCGCCGCGTCGCCATGAATCACGGAGATTCTCGTGTCATTCGTGTAATACGGCGACGTCGGCCACAAGTCGATCACGCCGGAGCTTTTCTCGATCACAATTATTTTCTCGACGGGCAATTTGACAAGAGCGGAGATCGCCAGCCCGAGCCCGAGGCCCGCCACCGCCACGACGCCGTGCATCGCCAAAGCCCATTGGTCGATGAACTTCTGTTCGTGCGGTTGATCCGTCATCCAGCACTTCACGCCTTCCCAGAGGCCGGTGCCTTTGGAGAATTGCTTTATGGCCCAGACGCTTGTCATGCGGTCGCCATCACGTTCATAACAGCCGAATCGCCGGGGGCGAATGTGTTCCCCGTAATCATTCCGCTAATAGTCCCTGCGCCGAACGCAGTAATGTTAAACGCGACCACATTTCGTCCGACGTTAATGGAAAACGGAAACGGAAGATCGGCAGCGCGAATCAACACACTCCCAACCGATACCGCCGCAGGCGTAACCGTCGTCGTTAGCGGGATGACAAACGCTCCCGCGCTCGTGTCGTTAAACGTGATCGAGCCGCTTCCGGCGTCAACGCCACCGCCACCTCCACCGCCGCCGGTGATGCGGACGAAATATGTCGAGTAGCCGGTCATGACGTCGCCATCACGGAAAACCTTGCCACATCCACGCCGACAAATGAGGTAAACGTAACCGTACCAAGGACGGCTCCGGCAACGAACCCCGTGATGTCGAAAACGACGGCGTTCGTGCTTGGCGCGATCACGGTGAAGCTGACCGGCAAAGAGACGGTAGTCAATATAACCGGCAACAGTCCCACCGTCGGTCTGATCTCACCCGCGCACACGACTAACGGCGCAATAGCCGCACTCAGGGGAATAATAAACGGCCCGAGCGGTGTCGCCGCCGTGAACGTAAAGATGCCGCCAGCGGCGTCCGCTCCACCCCCACCGCCTGATGGAGCAAACGTCTGCGGCCCGACATATTCTTGAGAACCTTTCATGCTTTCTCCTTCGAGGGGTTATTCCCGTGGACCCGTTCTAAGGCGAGTCCACGGGAATCTGTTTCCCTCTTTCTCCGTCACGCCGCCACAGCCGACAGAATGGCCCTCTCCGCGCCGACGAGCGCGTTAGCCATGATGGCTCCGGCGATGACGCCCGGCGCGGTTCCGAGAATCGTGACGGTGATCGTCCCGCCCGCGTCACCGGCGACCATGAACGGCGCACCCGGCAGGTTCGTCGTGTCGTCGATGGTCGCCGTGAACGGGACCATGCCAGGCACGGACGCGCTGGCGTTAAGGACCATGCGCGACGCCGAGCCCGTCAGCGGCGGCACGGGAATGAAAAACGGCCCCGCGCTGGCCGACCCGAACGTGACAATGCCCGTCCCGACGACCGGCGGAGGATTCGGAGCCCCGCTCAGACTCGGGTTGGAGGCATAGACCGAAAAGCCGACCATGTCGGCCTCCATAAAAACGGGCCTTAGATGTCGGCACCGACCGTCGTGCCCACGAGGGTCACGCCGATGTTGTCCGCGACGCCCTGGATGAACCGCGCGCGAAGCTGCGTCAGCGCCGAACCGGCGATGAAGAACTGGGCGCCGAAGCCCTCGTGGAACGTGCCGCCCGCGGGAAGCTCGATCACGTGAATGACGGGGAACGTGAAGCCGCCATCCGTCGAGACTTCGATCTGGACGTGCGTGTCCGTGCCCGTCGAGCCCACCGCCGCTTCGATGTCCGACAGGTTCAGAGCGTTGCCGGCCGGGATGATTACGGCCGGGATGATCGTGGTCAAGGCAACGTTGCCGAGAGGGTCCACGCCATTCCTACGAAACGTACCCATGCGAACCTCCAAAAAAGGAGCTAACTCTTTTTCATCAGCCATGTGCCGACAAGCACGATGGCGCTGGTGATCGCGGGAATGATAACCGTCACGAGCCACTTGAAATTGTTGGCGAGCTTCTCGTCCTCTTTGATGTGATTGTCAAGACGCTCTCCGAACGTGCCGACTTTGCCGTCAACGGATACGATGGCGTCGTAAAGTTCGTCGTTAGATTTGGTCATCCTGTTTTCCTCATGACGCAAAGGCCGTCCAGTCGTAGGCGAATCCGACTTGATTAGGCCCGTCGCCCGTACCGATACCCACAGTAAAGTCAGGCCCCGCGAACGTCAGTCCGACACCCGTGTTGCCCGAGGAGTCGCGCCAGCCGCCAGGTTGCAGGACCGGCGCAGAGTAATACACTCCACGTCCGCCTCCGAGCGCGGGCGACGAATAAATGAGGACTGTCTTGAGCGCGCCTGAAAGTCCCGTCACGATGGGTTGAAGCGCGCCATCGCCGATATAACGTCCCGTGGCGATGCTGGCGTTGCCTCCGCGAGAGTTCGGCGTCGCTGATGTGAAATGCGTAGCGTAACCGTGCATATTTCCTCCTATGGCACCAGATCGTCCTGAATGACTTTCGTAGCCCCGCCCGCCAGAACGGCCCCGTTGGTCTTGAACCAGTAGTTCGTCGCCCCGTCGAGTCTCAGAGAGGCCACCGGGCCGGTAAATGTCCCGGCGAAATCGGAATCGTAGAATCCACCGGGCAAAATTCCGGCATTACCGGCGCTTGCGGTCGTCATGCCGCTGTCGAACCGACACGACAGGATCGTCGAGTAACCGCTGATGCTGACAAGTCCGCCAAAGCGCGTGCGCTCGTTGACCTGAAAATTCCAGTTTACGCCCGTGAGCTTTCCCCGAAAGCGCGAATGATAAATATAGCTTTGGATGATGACGGGACCGGCCACAACGGAATCACCCGTCGGGCCACTATTCGTGCCGAAGACTTCACAGGCCAGCAGAAGTTCGGTGAGGCCGGTCATCGCCGTCAGGTCGATCTTGCCGCTGATGCGAGGTCGGGCCAGATAGCTCTCGTGCGTCGTGAGGCCCTCGCCGAACGGCGCGCCCATGATGGCGAAGCCGGGCCTGATCCCATTAATCGCGGCCCCGAAGCCCGTGAGCATGATGTTACGGCGCGTGCCGGACGGTCCCCAATCCACGGCGTTGAACGTGCCAAGGCCCCAAGGCCCGAGCGACGCCAGAACGATCCGCTTACCCGCCATGTCAATCGTCAAGTCCTCGTCGTAATCCGCTGGGGAGATATACACGACAAAGACCCTCTTGGACGACACCGCGTCCGTAGCGGCGGGAATGGCATTGAGAGCCGCCTGAATCGTCTTATAGGGCTTGTCGAGCCGCCCGAACTGGCCCGTCGCGTCGTTGCCGTTGACGGAATCGACCATCGTAGTCCGGGTCGAATACACGACGTTACCGCCGCCGGGTACGACTCCACCGGACAACAGACTGAAGAATTCGTAGTTGCCTTTCATGTTAGAACTGCCCAAATCCAACAAAGTCCATTCGCGCCAGCTCCCCGGCAACAAGGGCGTTGGCCGTGATCGTTCCGGTCATGACACCGCCGGCAATAGACATGATCGTCAGGGTAATCGTATTTCCCAAATTGCCGGATATCCCGATGCCGGGAAAAGGAAACTGATCTGAACTCAAGAACGTCGCATTCGGCGGCGCTCCGATGGCCGACAGGTTGATGGCGACGTCTCTGGGCGGATACGACGGTCGATACGGGATCATAAAGGCCCCGGCGCTCGTCATGTCGAACGTCATCGACCCGAACGAGGCCGTGCCCATGCCCTGCGTTGGACCGCTGAAGTATGTCGAATATCCGCTCATGCGACTAGCTCGCCCTCAAATCGGCGTGTAGAACCACGGTGGCGCTGCCGGCCCCGCCGTCAGTCAGGACGCATCGGGCAAAAATGCCCGTGAGCCGCAAGCCGGTTATAAAACTCGCCACGCCCGCCACAAGAGCCGTCGTGCTTTGCGTAAACCACGTCAGGCCGTCTTTACTGACCTGAATGTCCAGCGTCCCGCCGCCGAAAAGCATCGCAATCGTATCAAGGACGTTCGCGCCGAGACTGCCACCGCCCATGCCGTCGATCTGAACGGTCGGCCCCGTGAAAACGGCGGCGACGGCAAGCGGCGTCGTCGTATTGGCAAGGTTCGTGACCAACGGAACGGTCGCCACGCCGAGGGCTCCATCAGGCGTGGCGCGGAGGACGCGCACGAACGCGCCGTCCCACGCTTCGATCAGAAGGCCCGTGACGGCGAAGCCGCCGGGCGCGAGCGCAAAACCGTCGGGAAGCGCCCGAGCGATGCCTTCGTCTTCGATTGGGTCGACGAGCCCGCGGTCGGGTTGAGTCATTCCAAGTGCGCGAGGAGGCATCTATCGCACCACTCTCGTCGAATAGGAAGGCGGCGCGCAACCGCCGGCCTTGCCGTGCCCGCCGCCGAGGGCGGTGATGATATCGCTAGTGATGTTCGTCTCGTAGAACCAACCGCCGAGGCGGGCGTCGGCGCTGACGGCGACCGCGCCCGTGTTGAAAGCCGACAGCGTAAAGGTCGACCGCGGGCTCAAGATGATCGGAACGGGCAGGCGGCCGCTGGGGACGTTCGTAGGATCGCCAAGTTGAAAGAAGAAGCCCGTCGGACCCTGGTCGCCGTAGCCGGGGACGATGACGCTGTTTCGACGGAGGAACCATCCCACGGACCCGAAGGCCGCGGCTGCGGACAGAAGCTGCCCCACGAACCGGATGACACCCACATGGCGGTCGGGGATCGGTCCGACCGTGACGACGATCGTCTCGGGGCCACCCGGAGGAAGGACGATGCCGCGGGCGAAGCGATCGATGGCGCCGTTGGTGGCGGCCGAGCGGATGGGCGGCTCTTCCCACATGGGGTTTTTCACAAGCAGCATCGAGTCCATCATGAGCCGCTGCATGGCGTCACACATGCACGCGCACAAAGCGGGGATCACGAAGGTCTCGTACATCTTGGCCAGGTTCCGAAGCTCGGGCGAAATCTCCGGCGCCGGCGGCTTCTCGATGACGGGCGGCTTGCCCGGATAGACGCGGGGCTGCTGAAGCTTGTCCCAGTAGGCGTTATTGGCCTCTTCGAGCCGCGAGGGGTAGTCGCCGAGGTTATGAACTTCGCCGTTAGGCATAGTAGAGCCTCCGTCCGCTCAAAGTGAAAAAGACCGTGTTAGTCGCCAGCGGCACGAGGTTGATGAAGTCGACCTCCACCTGGTAGTTGCGTTCGATCAGCCAGGTCTCCGCGCTCGACAGCACGAACGGCACGAAGCCGTTGCCGGCGCCGTTAAATTGGTGGATGAAGCCGTTAGAGAGCGTGCGGTTCGACGCGCGGTCGCGGAGGCGGAACGCAAAAGGCGCCGTCGACGATGCCGTGATTTTGAAAGCCTCCATGTCCGCTTCGTCGGTATTCCTGATCTGGAAGGTCGTCACGGCGGCCGACGCGGGAAGAACGACGGGCAGGTCCGTCGTCAGGAAGTAGGCGGTCGTGCGCTCCTTCCTCTGATAGAGCTTGCGGAACTCTTCCTGCACGTCCGGCGAGCTTTCGCGGTTGTAGATGCGGCGGCCGAAGAGGAGCATGCGGATGTTGTTGGCGACGCCCGAAAGGTCGCGGTACGCCACGAGGAGCGAACGCGCGGCGTCCTCGACGTTGAAGAAGTAGCTTTCGGGGAGGATGAAGCCGAACGTCGACGCGCCGCCGCCGACCGTCGCGAGGTTTCCGCCGGCCACGGTGTTAATGTGGAGTTCGCGGTTCTGCCAGAAGCGGCCGTTACTGGGGTCGAAGAACGTGACCGTGAAAGGCCCATCGCTCTGGAACCAGACGGAGAACGCTTCGAAATGCCCTTGCGTGTCGATGGGCATGATCTGCGGCAGGCTCGTCGTCAGCGGCGGAACCAGAATGGTGTCGGGCTCGGTCGTCAGCCAGTACGGGCGGACGTGGCGCTTGGCGGGGTTAATCCAGGCGCGGGTGATCTGGCCGTCCGGGCCCTTCTCGCCGACATAAGTCGGGATCATCTCTTCCTCCTTGCGCTTCTGCGTTGTCCGCAGTAAGCGCTTTGCCATCCCCGTCCTGTTGTCCAGGATCGGGGAAAAGTGTCTCGCACACGCCGCTGTCCGGCGGGACGAGAGTTTATGTCACGAGGTCAAAGAGCTAGGCGCAGGCTTTCCGTTCGTGGATGCAGAGTCCTTTGCCATAGTGCTTGCTTTCGTTGCAGTTATGGCATCTTACGGCGAAACGCGCCTTCACGGCGGCAACCTTCTCAGAGTCATTTGACCGGAAGGCGCGGACGATCGCGGCGTAGTAGCTCTGCACTTCACGGCTTCCGTTCTTATTTTTCTTCTCGAAATGGCCATCGTTCTGGACATGATCGACGGCCAGAAATTCGACATCACCGTCTTCGCCGCAACAGACGCACCTGGCTCCGAGAAGCGTACGAACTTCGCGGCTGAGCTTGCGGTAGTTGACGCCGGCCGGGCTCAGTCCATCGTCCGAGCGAGGTCCGCGGCGATGGCGGCAGATTCCTTCGTTTCTCTTGGACAGGTTACAATTCCAACAGAGATTTTCAAAACGAGTCTTCACTTTCTCAATGGCCTTCAGGTCGCCGCTCTTGAACGCGAGTTCAACTTCACGGTAAGCGTAGTGATTGCTGCCGCGTTTTTTCACAGACCCGCCGCCATCGCTAGCAATATGGTCGAGCGTCAAGAACTCGTACTCGGCGACGGAGCAGCAACCGCACTTTCCGCCGAGCGCAGTCTTGACGAAAGTGGTCATGCCGTCGTGCCACTCTGCGGCTCGACGTCTTGCCTCTTCACGATGTTCGGCACGATACTTGGCGCCGATCTCCTTGATGAACTCCGGCCTGCGTGTACGGTACCTGCACGCGTTGGCGTTATCGGCTTCCTTGTGCTCCGTGTGATAGGCCTTGCGCTTTTCATTCTGTGCGGCGCGGTTTTTCGCGTGGTACGCCGCGTGGTATTCGAGACGGTCTTTCCTGTGCGCCTCGTGGTACGCGCGGTTGTACTCGACGAACTTCTTCTTGTTAGCCGCATAGTACGCCTTCGCGTACGCCCTGCGCTCCTCTTTCGTCTTTGCCATTGGTCGCCTTGGACCCTGATTTCCAGGGCCCAAGGCGACCCCCTCCTTTCGGAGGGGGTCGATCGCATTCAGCGATTAGAGTTCATGAGCACAAGGCTCGTAAACTCTGACGAACTTTACAGTTGGCTGTCTGGGCTGTTGCTTGCTGGACCTGACGACAAACGTCAGGCGGCGAGTCGTTTCCGACCCGCTCTCCACGTCGCCGTGGAGGTCGGACTGTATCATCGTCTCGTTAAGCGAGACGCCCTTGTCAGTCTCTCGCGCGTGCGGCTGAGCCGTTGACGCGTCGGAGATTGTCTCGGTCAATAAACCGAGAGTTCCCCCGATATTCAGGTTTTCCACCATCAGTCGCCCAATGGCGCTGCACTTCTTCACAGAATGCCCAACATAAAGTTAGTCAACCGCGTGTCACCAGTACCAGCGGTGAACGCGGTGGCCGCATTGAACCGCAGGATCAATCTGAACGACTCCGTCGACGTGATCCGACGGGCGAGCCTGTCGGGCGTCGTGAAGTTGAAGAGATTTGTGACTTGAGGCCACCCATTCGACAGAATGGACGCCTCCGTGCCGGCCACGGCGGTCGAGACGCTGCCGAAGGCCGCGACGCCCTCGGGCACGCGCGACAACTGGGTGTTCAGCCAGCGCGTGGACTGTCCGAAAATCCACTCGTACGCGCCGTTGTTGTACACCGTGTTGCTGTTCACGCGCGAGACGCCGCGGTTGATCTGGAAGTTGAAGCCGACCAGATCGAACTCCAGCGGCGTACCCAGGCTCGACGGCTGCGTCATGTTCGTGTCGGCCGGGCCCTTGGGGGCGCCGGTCAACGCGAAGTTCCGCGGGTCGACGTGAATCTGGGTCTCACCGAACGTCGCCGGCGCGCCCGGCAGAAGCTCGGAATCGAAAATCGGCTGGCGCAGAGGCCGGAGAACCGGCGTCTGCGGGGGCGTCCCGACGATGTACTGGACGCCGGCCGGTGCGGCACCGGGACGAGCCGGAGCCGTGACTTGACCGATCATTCCTGACTCCTTCAAAAAGGCCCGTTACCGGGCTTACACCAACTGAGCGTCGGAGAACTCGTCAACGTAGGTCGACATGTTCGCGACGCCGCCCGCGGCCTGCGCCAGATGAGGCGCGGCGTTGAGGGCTTCCGCCGACGCGTAGTCCGCCAGACGAGGCGAACCGCCGTACGCTTCGTACGTGAGGTAGTCGTCCGTGCCGTGGAGTTGCGCGCGGACGCTGTCGACGATCTGACTCTTCATCGAATCGCTGATGTCGCCGAGGTCGCCGATGCCGAGAGCGCCGGTGACGCCGATATCCTTCAGCAGGTCAACGAAGATCGCGAACAGGCCTCCGCCGAGGACGCGACTGGCCATCGCCGAATCCTTCAGGAACATGCTGACGCCCGTGGAAAGGACGCCCGCGCCCAGAAGGTTGGCGACGTACTTGTACACGCCGTCGTACGGAACGCCCACGAGGTCCGTGGCCATGCGACCCACGGCCTTCGAGCCGAAGTAACCGCCCGCCATGGGCAGGAGTTCTCCGGTGACGAAGGACAAGTCCATGGCCCGCTGGAACGGGGCGACGACACCCGCGAGGACGTTGTTACCCGCGTACGGGTTCAGGCCGACCTCGACGGGGAACGGCAGGATCGGATTCCGGCGATACCCCGGCTTGCGGTAGTGGTGCCGGCGAACGCGGATGCGACCACCCGGAACGCGATACGCCTTGCGGCGGTAGCTCCACGGGCCGCGATAGGGATTGCGGCGGGCGTGGGACCGGCGCTTGGCGTAACGGCGACGGGGGGCGGATCGGCTGACGTTGGCGGCGTAGTGACGCCGACGACGCCGGCGCGGATTCGCGACAACGGTCGCGGCCGCGGCGGCGCTGGGCTTGCCCTTGCGACGCTTGATGAACTTGCCGCGAGAGCCGCCGTAGTGGTACGCCGAACGGGCGGGATAGCGGTAAAGCGCCCATCCACGCTTGGCGTTACTGCGGTAGCGGCGGCGAGAGCGGCGACGCGGCGGGTTGACGTTGGCCGGGATCGGGAGAACGGCATTCCTCCGATACGACCGACGGGTTCCCCGGCGACGCCGAGTGGCACGCTTGGCCATTCTGCTGCCTCCATGTTTCCTCGACCTTGGATTCCTGCGAGACACCGTCCGAGGATGACGGCGCACCGCATGACGCCTACGCAGGCGTCGACGGGGAGCGTTGAGACCGTAGGCGCTCGCGCGACCACGGCGAACGCGCTTGCGGAACTTTCCTTTGGCTCCGCGATAGCGGTAGAACGTGCGAGCGGGGCGGGTGAGGTGGACCCACGGATTCTTCCGGCGGCGCCGGCGCGGATTCATTCTCATCTTGCCTGCCGACCGCTTCGCGAACTGCCCCTTCCGACCGCGGAACCGCCAGAACCGACGTCCGGGAGACCGCATTTTCTCCCACGGATTCCGGCGGCTGCGCCTGCGTTTGGCGCTTCGCGGAGGAGGATTTAACACGAACATCTCGAGCATCTTCATGCCTCCTTTTCTTAACCGCGCAGCCAGTCGTCGATCCTGGCCGTGCCTTTAAGCGGCTTCATGATGACCCGGCCGTCCGAAGTCGCAATGGCCTCGGGTCGGGTTCCCCATTTGTGCACGTAGACCGTGCCCGCTTTTTTCGAATTCTTCGGCGCGAAGTACGTTTCATGCGTGGACTGCCCCAGCCCGTAGCCGAAGCCGCGGTCCGTGACGACGCCGTGGTTCAGGCCGACGTCCATGACTTCGCGGGTGATGGACTTCGGCTCCGCGCCAAGATGAAACTTCTTGTACGCGGCTTTGGACCTTTCGTACTCGCGCTTTTCCTCGGGGTTGCCGTTTGCGGAGAGCCACGACTCGAACTCGCCTACGGAGATTTTCTTTCCGGGATGAAACGGCGCCGCGGCGAGCGTCGGGTTGGCGGCGACCCTCATCTCACGCTCTTCATCGCCCCTCGCCATAGGCGCGGCCCATCCCCAACTGTCGATTGCCTCGTCGCCCGTGCGGAACGGCCCGACGGCGCCGCCGTAGCGGGGCCCCGGCGCACGCTCAAACCGCTGGAAGGTGTCGCGACGACGGCGAAGGCTGCGGACGATGTCGGTCTCCGCAGGCATGGCCTCGCGGTGGGCGACGTAGTAGGGGTTGTCGAAGAGGGCGTCTTCACCCGGATTGGAGCCGCCGGAAGCTCTCTCGATTTCATGAAACTGCCCCGTTTCGGCATCGCGAAGCGCACGATCTATCATTCCTCGAATAACCGCCTTCCGCTCCTGCCTGGTCAGAAAGTCTGCCACTCGAGGGAGTCCCTTCAACTTCTTTTGCGCGTACTCTTCAAGCATAGTCTTGACGTGGGCCAGAGGCACGGGCCTCTTGAAAGCGGCCATGTGACCCGAAACTCCGTAGGAAGGAACCCTGATCCCGGCCTCTTCGAGAGATGCGATCCAGCGGTACGGAAGAACGGTAACGCCGCCCGCGCGCTTTGGATTGGCGGCGACGGGATAATATGTCTCCGCGGCCGAATGCCTGTCCGCGACGTCCATCATGCCGCGGCCGTACCCGCGATAGTATTCCGCGTCGATCCTTCGAGGAGCGACGGCGGAGCGGCTGTATGCGGAAGCCGCGCGGCTGATGACGTCGGATTTTTCTCTAGCGTCCAGCGGATTTCTATGCCGCGGGTTGTCGCACACGCCCGTGCGCGGATTGCAGCAAACATGTACAGGATTCCCCGCCACGATCTCCGGGAAGACAATGAGGTGATGACCCGTGACGACGCCGGCGTCTGCAAGCGTCTGATCTTCCAAAAGGCGGACCCCGCCTTCCTTGTAATCCAGCGAATAGCTCATGGCCTGGCCGTCAGGACTCGTCGTCGGCAGGCCCATGCGCGTGATGATCGCGGGCAGGATGCTGCGGACCGTGACGTCGCCGCCGACGCGGGCGCGCACGGTCCTCGTCCCCGTTTGGTCCACGAACGTGACTTCGACGGGACCGGGGTTTGACACGGCCATGAGAAGCGGATTTTCGCGCACGAACACCTCCCCAGTTTGCATATCAATCATCTCGTCGCCTGTCAGAAAACCTGCAGCCCCCACGGGGCCGCGCGGGGCCGTCTGACCCTTCCAACTCCAATAGTAGTAGCTGCGACCAAAGGGACGTTTCACGACATGAGACGTCGCTTGGCCGATGATGCGATTTCCGCGCGCCGGCACGTCTTCGTATCCGACGCCCGGCGTCCACTGGATCGGATTTCCGCGAAGCGGCTTGTCCGAGATGAGGCGGTTCATGATCTCAATCGCCTTGTTCTTGCCGATAGGCCCCCACGTGAGATCGCGGGTCGCTTTTTCGCCTTTCACGATCGGCGTGAGCGTGATGTAAAAACTTCCGGGGCCGTAGTGGGTCATCTTCATGTCGCCGTGCGTCGTCTCGATATATCGCCCGCCGTAGTCTTCCACGTTTGCCGGCGTGATCTCGACCGGGTTTCTCACCGCCATGAGAAGCGGATTGCGCTCGATGCTCTGCGGCACGGCGTCGGGGCCGAGGTGCTCGCGAAGGTCTGCGTCGATGGTGGCCATTACTTTTTGACCGCTCTCATGAATTCGCTGACGCGCGGAAGAAAGAGGAAGGCGGCGAGGCCGATGCCGGCGATCGTGAGGATGCCACCAAGACTGAAGCCGCCGACGGGCGCGGGCTCCTTGACGCGCTCGACCTGAAGTTCCATGAACCGCTGGAACCCCACGTCTCTGATTTTTCTCTGTTCGTCCGTCGTGACCGTATTAAGGACGGTGGCGACGTGCCGCTCAACCACGATCTGGTGAGCCGACGCGGCGTCCATCACGGCGACGAGTTGGGCGTAAGCGTCGTTGTTACACGCGAGGTCGAAGCCGGGAATCCACGACGTCTCGCAGGTCTTGTCGAACGCGTCCCAGAGGGACTGAATTTTCGACGGGGACTCGACCATGGCAAGAGCCGCCGTCTTCGTCGGCAGGCCCGAGACCCGGTTCTGCGCGACCTTCCAGACGTCGTCGCCGATTCCTGCGATTCGTTTCTTCAGCGCGTCAAGACCCGTCCACAGGTCCTGCGTGCGATGGAAGAGCGCGCTTCGGTCGCCCGTCTGCATTCTGAGCTTGCCCAGATAGACTTCCTGCCCGAGTCCGGCCACGCCGCGGGCGGGCCCCTGGTATGGATCGATCTTCACTCCCTTGGCCATTTCGCGGCTCGAGTAGATCGGCGCCCCGCGATAGCCGGCCTCAACGCGCGAAGATTGCTGCGGCGTGTAGGCGTCGCGCGTCGTGACGAACGAGGGCATAAAAAATGGCATTAGCCGCGCCTTCCATAGAGATAGCCGCCCAGAATGAGGCCGGCGATAACCGCGCCGCCCACGGAGAGGCCGAAGATCGTCGCGGCCGTGGGGACGTTCTTCTGGATTTCCTCGGCGATGATGGGCCGGATGCGGCCGGCCAGCGCGTCGACCGTCGGTTGCAGGGCGCGTGCGATGCTCGTACCCAGAGCGTCCGCTTGTCCGAGATAGTTCATCTAACGCTTGGCGACCTGGGTGTAAATAAGGTAGGCGGCGATCCCGACAACGGGAATGAGAACCCACGGCGATGACAGTGCACCGGCCTTGGGCGCCAGACCGGGGATGGTGAGTCCCGCCTGTTGCGCGCGAATCTGAAGCTCGAGTTCCCGCTCCCGCGCCTTCTGATCGGCCACCTGCTGCTTCTGTGCGGTGATGGTCTGCACCGTGCCGAGCGCGACGTTGAGGGCCTGCTGCCACCACGGGTCACTGGGCTTGATGCCGACGTCGACGATCGCCTTTTCGGCCACGGCCTGCTGGTCAAACTCCTGTCCGAATCCTTGCATGTTTCCTCCAGAGGGAACGGGAACAATCGCCGTCGCCTCGTAAGGCTGAGGCATAAGGTCACGGGACATCAGGTCAAGAATCTCACCTTCGGGGACGTAAAACTGATCGACGGACCTGCCGAACTTGGGAATGCCGGTGACGACCGGCGGGACCTGCCACGCCTGAGCGGAGTAGAGAGGAACCTGGGATTGCCACGTCGCCGTCGGCGGCCGGAAATGCGGAAGCTCCTGATCGGCGGCGTTGATCTGCCGGCGCTCCGTGCCGCGGGCGCCCGAGAGGATGGGCAGGCCCGTCGAGGACTCTCCGGCGTTGGCGCGCAGGACGAGATCGCCGCCGTCGGGGACGTGACGGAGCGTCAGTCGCGGCGCCAGCGCCCTGTCGCTTCCGACCATCTCGGGGCCGAAAACGTCGGGCGGTATGTCGGCTTCGAAGTTAGCCATACACGGGCTTTGCGACCTTGTTCCTCAGTGTCCGAGCATTCAGCGTTTCGGCTCCGGCCACACGGCCTTCGCAAAATATTTCTCCGGCTCCCAGCCGAGGTAGCTGCGACCCACGGACGCATCGGCGGTAAGCCACTTGCCGCCGACCATGATCTCGGGATAGACATGCGACCACTCGGCCTGTCTCTGCGCATCGGCCTTGATCGTCACGAAGCGATACTGGTGCCCGAGCGCGGACGCCAGCGCAGAGACCAAGGTTGTCATGTCGTCGCGTCTTGCCCCCCGCGTCGCCGCGAGGGGCCGATCCACAGTCTCCGGCCCGGCGCCTGAGCGTGATCCACGGTGACTGGATCAGTTCGACTTCGTGGGGATCGCGCACGTACCGGACCAGAGACTTCACGGCTTTCAAAATGGTATTGGCTTCGCAGGTGTAGTCTTTGTTGGCGCACTTGCCGACGATGCTGGAAGCGAGGTCCTGGAAGTGGGGATCGCAAACCGCGCCGAGCACGAACTGGTGCATCTTCCCGATGGTTGCTTCCGTGAAGCGCGACGCCGGGATGTCGGCGAGCGTTACGTTCGGGCTATATGTTTCGGCAGGCATCGTCTCAAGACCTTTGGTTCCCCATACGTCCACAAATAAAAAAGCCCGGCACCTTTCGGCACCGGGCTTTGCTGTTCTTGATGAACTCTTCCGCCCTACGATCTCACGCGTACTAAGCCGTCATCTGCGTCCCTTTCTTTTGCACGGGGGTAATCGTCGGCGCCCCATTGCCGTGGAACTCGACGATGAACCACGTGGGGCACGAGCGGCAGCGCAGATACCCGCGGCCATCGGCATGATCGAATTTCGCGACGAAGGCAGCGCAGTTTGGGCAATGGACGTCTCTCCAGACATCCTGCGTTCCGTTCCCCCGTTCTATCGTCATTTGCTCCGAAACGAAAAAAGCCCGGCGAAGCTCTCGCCGGGCTTTACTGTTCGTCGTCGAACTCTTCCGCCCTTTCTACGACGTCACATTATTAGGAGGCCAGCGGCCTCGTGTCAACACCTTCCTGAAAATTTTTCTGCACAAGCTTCAAATAACTCGCGACCGCGGGGTAAACATCGATATTTACCATCGTCCAGCACCACGCCATGCCGAGATGGTGCGCGATCTCCTCCAGCGTCTCGATCGTCACGTTGCGTTTTCGCTTGAGCACCTGGCCGACGTACTGGGCGCTGACGCCGAGACGCCTCGCGAGTTCGGCATTCGACATCTTCTTCTTCCGCATCACGCGGACGATCTCGGCAACAACGAGGCCCTTCGCCGACTTGAAGCGGTCGAGGATGACCTCCTCGGCGTCGTTACGCAGGTTGCCCACTACGTTTTCGTCGCGTCGTGCCCGTTGCCCTCGGGCTCCGGCTTATCGGGCTTGCCAGGGTCCTCGGGCTCCTCTTCTTCCTCACCCTCTTCGGCGCCGAACTCGTTCATGTACTCGAGAATGATGTCGTGCACGGCATCGGCGCTGTCTTTGACGTCGACGAGCACGCTCGCGAACTTCGACATGGCCTCCGCGTGTTTCCTGAGCGCCTCCGTGTTGGCGTGCAGCACGGCGACGTAGCCCGCGAAAATCTCCTGCGGGCTGAACTGCTTTTCCGTGGTCTTGGCCTTTTCACTCACCGTCGGCCTCCTCTTCGCCGTTTTCGTCGACGCCGTTGTACCTGTCCTTGAGTTCGTTGATGCCGTCGACGAGCCACTCGCGAGCGTCGTCGCTGTCTTTGATGACGTTCCAAATGCTGTCCATGAGTTCCTGCGACCCCCACGGCTTGACGGCCTCGTGAAGCTGCTCGTCGTTCTCGGAAGCGACAACCGCGACGAGTACTTTCTTCGGCAGATGCTTGAGGGCTTCATCGACCCACGTCTGCATGCCCGGCAGAACCTGGACTTCCGCCTGAAGCACGCGCAGGACATGTTCGACGCGACGCCGCGCCTCCGTGTCCGCAAAATTCTCGGGCAGGGGCTTGACGGCCGGCTGAGGCGGCGAAGCCGTATCCTCCTGCACGGGCGCGGGCGTGATGATCGCCTGCGGCGGCGCGGCCTGCGCGGGTTGCATGGGCGACGAGTTCACATAGTCGGCGGCCGGACGATCATCAGCGTCGATGACGACCGGAGCGGCCGAGGCGGTCTGGCGAGTTGCGGCGGTCGCAGCCTGACGGGCCGGCGGCAAACTGCCTCCGCGGGCGGCGCGCACTTCTTCGCCGACGCTCTGCGAAATATCCGTCACGAGCTTGCGCGCCTGGTTCTGGATTTCCCTCTTGGTCACTTCGAGTCCGCGCTCCTGGCGCTCGCGCACGAACTCGAGGACGTCGGGCACGATCTTCTCGATGGCGTCGAGCACGCGGTCGCCGAAGGCCTTGGGCTCCGACGAACCGCCGCCACCCATAGTCTCGGCGACTTCGCGGGCGATGGACATGACCTCCTTCATGTTCGTCAGCGGGTTCTTCCGGTCCTTGTCGTCGCTGATGAGGCCGATCATGTTCTCCGTGTTCTTCGTCATCAGCGTCATCAGAAGCGTCTGCTGCTGCTGAGCCTGCTGAAGCTGGCTCTGCTGCTGGGCGGCCTGGGCCTGCGAGTTCTGCTGCATCATCTGCATCATCATGTTCGACTGCTGCTGGTTGCCCTGAGCGATGGCCTCCATGCTCTTCATGAACAGCGGCATGATCTGGACCATGGCATCGGGCTTGTCGTCGCGGGGCCTGGAGGTCTCCTTCAGCGTCATGAAGAGCCTTTCCATCTCCATCTTCTGCTCCATCTTGATCGTATCGAGCTTCGCCTGAAGCTCGATCATCTTCGTCGTGCCGCCGCCCTCGTCCTTGGCGCGCTCCATCTGCTCCATCAGCCGCTCGAACTTCGCGTCGAAAGCGGTCTTGAGGCCGTCGACCTCGCGGCGTTGCCGCTCTTCCATGGCGCGCCGCTCCTGCTCGAGCCGCTGGCGATCGGCGTCGGCCTTCTGGTTCACGAGTTCCAGCCGCAGGGCTTCGGCCTCGCGCGCGGCAGCCGCCGCTTCCTGAGCGCGACCGCCGTCGTCATCGTCGTCCTTGGAGAGCCGCTTGATGTTCTTGTTGATCGCGGCCACGCGAAGCCGATGCTCCATCGTCTTGAGTTGGTCCTGCATGATCCTGTGCGTCGGATCGCGATTCTCTTCTTCTTCGAACAACCCGCGCGGCGCGCCGGGCGGGTACTCTTCGAACTGAAAGCGCGGGCGCTGCGGGCCGATCACGATGGGGTCGCCGGGGATGTCGAGGTTCTTGCCGGCGATCTCGACCTGATCGTCCTCGGTCCCGAAGGCGCTGATGTGATACTTGCCGCCGCCGTGGGTCTTCTTGATGTGGTCTTCGAGGTCGGCGGTCCTGAAGGGCGGCGGAAGGACGTCGACCTGGCCCGTGATGTCCGTGTTTGTCGCCGGGTCGATTTTCGGCGCGTAGCGGTAGACGACGATGCGGTTGCCGGCTTTCGTGATGGCGTCGGAAAACTGGACGATGTCTTCTTCGACCTTGCTTTCGCCATTGGCCTTGGCGGCCTTCCTGTCCGCGTCGTCCAGTCTTTCGAGCGCGTCACGCGGACTGTCGCCCACGATGTCGCGCGTCTGCTTAACGACGACTTTCTCCCTGACGCCCGGTTCCTGGACGAGTTCCCGGATGTCCATGACATCCTCTTCGCCCACGGCGCTGTCGGCCTTACGTCTCGGCATTAGCCCCTCCTCTTAAACGGGTTTCGATACTGAGGTTTGTTCTCGCGTTCCCAAACGTGAGCCCCCTCGTAGTTCTCGAGAAAATATTCGAACAGCGAGTCTTCCGTCATGGCCTTGAGTTCGTCGATCGAATGCCGGAACAGGATCATCCTCATGTACCGAAGCGCGCGGTAGAAGTTCGACTGCGCGTGCAGCACGGTCATGTCGATGAGCTTGTTCTGGTTCTTCACCAGCAGCGCCAAGAGCGTGTTGATCTTGAGACTGCGCTCGCTCGGGGGCAGGCGCGGACCACCTCTGACGCCCAGTTTCGGATAGACGCGCTTCCCATTTTCAAACTTGACGGGACTATTACTGAACGTCTTTTGCGGTTTTTTGTCCCGCGCATCGTTTGACTGCAATTCGTTCGGCGGCACGCAGGGGGCCATGCTACCGCGTGGAGCCGGTGCGGTCAAGTTTTTGTCTGGACCAGACCTTGACCGGCTCCGGTCCCGCGCACGCGCGAGCCCGGTCCAGAAAGCTGCCCGAAGCCAGCCGGATCAGACTTTTTTCTGGTGCGGACGGTGTGCGGGAGCGTAACCGATCCGGCGGTTCCGCGTCGATCTTGAGCCACAAGGCGCGATCTCGTGCCGCGAGGTCCGATCTCATGCGCCTGGGCGTCCACCTGGCGGCTCAAGGCGAGGGCCTTGAGCCATGAGGCGGCGGTGTCATTACCGAACGGTAACGTCTCAATACACTAAATTACCATCTGGTAATATAAGATACGCTCAAAAACGCTAAAAACGCAGGAAACATTGGCATACATCTTGCAGTAGATAGGGCATGAGTGCGACCCTACGGCGCGAACCTTGCGGCGACGACCTCGCGGCCCTACACTACCGAAATGACGCGCCATTACCGAACGGTAACGCCGAGGCACTCCAAAACGCTGAAGTTCGCTCAGAAACGTATGCAAACATTGGCATACAAGTTGCTGATAGAAGGGGCATGACCATGACGCTACGGTGCGGACCTTGCGGCGAGGAAATCCGCGAGGACGTGCGCGAGATCATCGGCCATGCGGAGAGTTGCGAGAAGCGCGACCCGTGGGGCGCGTTTTTCCGCGCCCCCGATAAGAAGGAGGCACGACGTATCCTCATCGACTACTGCGGACTCAAGCCCCCGCCGCCCATGCCTGAACACGTCAAGGCGATCCTGCGCGAACGCGCCAGCGATCCGGGGGCGCAAGCTGTCCGCAAAGCCAAGAAGCGGGCGAACGAGCGCATCCGCGAGAGCATAGCGGCAGCGACTCGTGCGCTCATACGAAAGCGAGGGGTCTGATGTACGCTGTCAACCTTCACTCGGTCGGCAATCCCGACTTCGGCCAGTACGCGCCCGTGTCGGAACCCCAAAGGGTCACGGCACGGACGCTTGCCGCTATCGCCAAGCGGTGCCGCGAGTACATCGAGTTCTGGGATATGGGCGGCGGCAACTGGACAAGCCCGCCCGTGTACAAGAACGGCGAGTACATCGGCTACGTCTCCTATAATGGA
>Ga0334722_10000093_pt1 | contig 125947 bp, 107 predicted proteins | sample C3_bottom_MG_FD_207210 | JGI IMG/M metagenome (GOLD analysis project Ga0334722, IMG submission 207210) | Sediment microbial communities from Yellowstone Lake, YNP, Wyoming, USA - C3_bottom | ecosystem: Environmental > Aquatic > Freshwater > Lake > Sediment | place: USA: Wyoming | collected... | reverse complement strand
CCGGCGGCTTGGCGCATCGCCGTCGAGGCCTGGCTGAGAATGAAAGGGTTTATAACCGTCAGCATCAATGGGAAAGTGTCACCCAATTTTCTCTGAATTTTTTATCATAAACTGCTAGCGTGCACACCAACAGCCGCCGACAAAATATTCAAGATAGCGCTGAACCATGCGAAAAAAGAATCAGGCAGGACAAGTGACCTTACTATAGGTGCAGCAGCATGGAACGTTCTTTTAAATTACAACTATCCTGGCAATTTCAGGGAGCTTAATAGCATGTTGGAAAGAACCATGGTGTTTCTCCCTGAGACTGCCACTGTGATTAGGGCTGAAGATTTGAAGCTATCCGGCAATGATCAAAAAAATGCAGCACCATCTAAGAGCTTGAACTTGCCGCAAGCAACCAGCAGTTTCAGTCAACATGAATTTCCTGTAAGCAACGATGACCGCGACAATATCACGTTGGTGGACATTTTTGCTGAAGCTAAAATAAGGGCTAAACAGGTCAAGTATGAAACCTTGCGAGATAATATCCAGAGATTAAAGGACGCGAACCCAGGTATGACACAAAAAGATATATGTACGCTTGCAGGTATTAAACCAACAAGTTTTGCTAACATAAAAAGTAAGGCAAAGAAAGCCGCCGAGAAAGCAGTCGCGAAAAAGGACTGAAACAATCAGGCCTGTGGTTTTCCCGAAGATATTGTATCGCGAGTAATTTGTAATCTCGGACTCCTTATCTTTTACACGTCGTCGTTTTCGGATACTAATCGCCGAATTGGATATCGGCTATCTCGCTCAATTTGCCTTCCTGAATTTATCATCAGTAATATCAACGTATTTCCTCTTGGCACACTCTCTGCAAATGTACATGCATCTACCCGATAGAAAGGTTGTGCATGAACATCGTCACCATCAAGGAAGTCGCCGCGTTTCTCCAGGTAAAACCATCCACCCTCTACTCATGGGTCAACTCCGGATCTATCCCTCATTTCAGGCTCAACGGTGTTATTCGGTTTGATCTGGACGAACTCAAGCGGTGGGTATTGACTTCCAGAACAACCGAGCCGAATCCGAGACCAGCACATAGAAAACAATCCTCATCGGGTAGCATCGACGATATCGTAAGAAAGACCATTGATAGCGTAAAGTGTAAGGGGTATAATCCTTCAACGGGAAACCAGGCCGATAACAGGGTCTCAGGAAGGAGGAGTAATGGGACTGTTTAAGCGAGGCCAGGTCTGGTGGATGAGATTTACTTTCAATGGCAGGCAGATCAGAAGACCGACAGAGACAGCCGACAAGAAGCTGGCAGAGCGAATCCATAATAAGGTGATGGGGCAGATCGCAGAAGGCAAGTGGTTTGAAAAGCAACCCGGTTCAGACAAGACCGTTCGTGAGCTCTTAGATAAATATGTAAAAGAACATTCAGCACACAATAAGTCGCAAAAAACTCACGAGCGCGATCAAGGTCTTGCGAAGATCATCAATGGATATTTTGGGGATTACAAACTCACTGCTTTGAATCCGAAGGACATTGCCGACTTTAAGATAAAGCGAAGAGATGAAGGCAGAGCTCCCGGTACGGTAAACCGCGAGCTATGTCTTTTAAGTCACGCCTTCAACCTTGCAATCAAGGAATGGGAATGGCTTGATTTTAATCCTGTGTCGCGGGTCTCACGTGAGCGGGTTAACAATCAAATTGAACGCTGGCTCACCTTTGACGAACAAGAGAAACTTTTAGCCGTCTCCCCTCTTTGGTTACGGGAAATTATTATATTTGCCCTTAACACTGGCTGGAGAAGAGGCGAAGTTCTTGCTCTCACTTGGGACAAGGTTGATCTCTTCAAAAAAACGCTTACCATCTTGGAACAGAAGAACAAGGGTAAGGACACACAGCCATTTAATGAACAGGTATTGGAAGTCTTAAAGGCGAGGTACAAGATCAGATCAATTGTCTCTAATCTTGTCTTTTTTGACAGCGAAGGCAAAGAGTATGATGGTAGACATGTATTGAAGGTTTTTAAACGTACTGTCAAGCTGGCAAAGATTGCAGACTGCAGGGTTCATGACCTGCGCCACACCTTCGCTACAAGACTGGTTCAGGCTGGAGTTGATCTTTACAAAGTACAAAAATTACTGCGTCACAAGTCGCCTATCATGACGCAACGCTATGCACACCATTATTCGGAGAGTTTGAGGGATGGGGTTGATACCCTTGACAGGATTAGCACAAATTTAGCACAGTCCAAAGAAAAAGGGCTACAGCAGATGCCGTAACCCTTTGAATTTCTGGTGGACGAGAAGGGGATCGAACCCTCGGCCCCCGCATTGCGAACGCGGTGCTCTCCCAGCTGAGCTACTCGCCCTTGTGATAAAATTACCGTCGAAAAGCAGGTGTAATGTAATATAACAAACCTAATAAATCAAGAGAAATATTCCATAAAGAAAATTTGAACCACGAAGCGAGTGTCAGGAGAATCAGATCGTCGGAATATATTTTTTCCCTCTGGCTGATTAATTCGTGTACATAATTGACAGATGAAATCATGTATTATATAGTGCAGTCATGATTGAATTGTCATTTTTCATATTCGGACTGGGTTTCAGCGTCCTGGTCTATTACCGTTCAATACGGGTAAGCGGCTTTTCCCGATCAAAAAAAGCCTTATATTTCATCATCACGCTCATTGGAATAACCGGCATGCTCTTCTTGTCAGGTGTACTCATCGCCCATTCGTTCCGAAAGATGCTCACCCCTTTTCGAACACCTTGAGCATCTAACATCCTTCTTAACATGAGAAACGGCAGGATGGGAAGAATAGTAACAATTTTTTTTTGAAAAAAACATTTTAGCAGGTGAATTTTCACTTGACTATTGGAAACCCATAAATTAAAATATTACGCATCACATAATGAAGTGAAAAAATCACGTTGCCCGGAACCTTAGAAGAGTAAAGGGAGGTTGGTATGAAAAAGCTGGTTGTCTTGTTGTTGTTCGTAACGGGTGTGGCCATTCTCATCAGCAATTGCAGCAGTAACAAAAGCTCAAAAGAAGCCTGTCTCCATGATACAACCATGAACCTCGACAGTGGCAAGTACGACAAGGTCCTGCAGTCGGATTGTGCCACTCCCATGCAAAAGGGCGCCGCCAATTTCGGTCAGGCGGGGTTCAGTTTCTGGAAAGTGATGAAAAGCTTTACGAAAAGCGATGTTTCGAGCGGCACCACCAATACCCAGTCCGATCTGAGCAAGTACATGACCACGCTTATCGGAAAAGCCTCCAGTTCTTCTCTGTCCTATATGGATAAGGCAGTCGTCGAATATAAGCAGGTCCTGCCGACTGATGCCGATAATTACACAAGCGCACAGTTCTATATCGGCCTTGTGGAAGGGGTCAGAGGACTCTCGCTCATGAACATGGTGCTACCCAACCTCCTTGGCCCGGATGGGACCATAAATAATGCGTGCGACAAAAACGCCAACAACGTGAATGATGAGGTGGATGCCACCGCATGTTCGCTTATGGCCGCAACGCAGATCAGCGTGCTATCGCAACCGACACCGAGTTGCGCCAATATGGGCGCAAACGTCGTCGCTACCGGGGACATGACCCTCAAGGATGCCGCGGGACAGCCGGTCAGCGGAACCTACAAGGGCCTGACCATCACCATGACCGGTTCGGGCAATGCGGATGCCTGCATGCCAACTCCGAATACTATCACGTATTATCGGCTCCTCTACAAAGATTCACTTGGAAAATACTGGTCAGCCACGACGACATCCGACATTTGCACCTCTCCGGATAGCAAAACATGGCCCTGCCCTGTTATGCAGGATAGTGGAACTCCTCTTGACCTTGTTTCAGCGATCGACACAAGTCTGACGACCGCCATAGATTCACTTGGCATCGCTCTTCCCGTTTCCAGCTCCACGGGCACAGTAGATGTCCAGCAGACCATAACGGATATCAAGGCAAATGCCTGCCCCACAGGCGTATGCACATCCGCGGATATCTCCACGTATCTGCAAACCAATTTAAAGTAATCCTACTGAGGAGGACTCGGATATGTCAGTCACCAGAAAAATATCTGTCGTACTAGTACTTGTAACCGTCATGTGCCTGGCGGCATCAGCCAGTTTTGCGCAATCCCCCACGCTTCTTGAGTATCCCTATATCTACAAATCTACGAGGGCCATGGGGATGGGCGGCGCCTACACCGCCGTCGGAGGGCGGGTTGACACGCTCTTCTACAACCCGGCCGGACTGATCAACATCCCCAAGGACAAGGGTTGGGAAGTGAACCTCATCAACCTGAGCGTCGAACTGGGCAAGAACATCGCCGATATGTCGCCCAATCTGGCGAAAGGTGATTTCGGCAAAGACACGATCGCCCAGGATGCCACGGATGCCATGGACAAGAACCTGCATCCGGATGATTCCGACCAGGCGATCATTGATGTTGCCGCAAAGTACGTTGGCAAGAACGTCCATGCGAGAGTAGCGGACTTCACTTCCGTGGGGGCCAGCTGGGACCGGTGGGCCTTTGGCGTGGGCGGGATCGGCAGCGGACGAGTCGATGCGATGCTGCATGAAGGCTTCGGCTCTGAAGGCGTTGCTGAAGTGAATGTGGACGCGCTCTACGGCGGTATCGGCGGTGTGAGCATCGGCGTGACCGATTCGCTCTTTTTGGGCCTCTCGGTAAAGCAGCTGCACCGTGAGAACATCTTCGTTAATTTAAGCCCGGGTAAATTCGCTGAAAATTCAAACAACATCGACACCTACCTGCAAGACCTCCAGAAAAAAGGCGACGCTGTCGGTTTCGACGCCGGGCTCATCTGGAAATTCGCCCCGGATTCGTGGTTCCGGCCGTCCCTCGGCGTTTCCGTCATGAATATCGGCGATCTCAAGTTCACCAATGATGCCGGCGTCATGCCGCAAACCGTGAATACTGGCATTGCCATCAACCCGGATCTTTCCTGGGCCCGGTCGTTCATTGTGGGACTTGATTATATCGATGTCGCGAACGGATACAAGCAGGATAAAGATCTGCCTAAACGGATTCGCTACGGCGCTGAACTTCAGCTGTTCGATATCTTGCCCATTGAATTAGCCCTGCGTGCCGGCATGTACATGGGCTCGCCGACATACGGCGCGGACCTGAGGCTGCTCTTCCTGACCGTCTCGTATGCAGCATACACCGAGGAAGTGGGTGCGTATGCGGGCCAGGACAAGGACGCGCGTCAGTTGCTGACCCTGAACCTCGGCTGGTAACCATACCTCCGGAAACACCAAAGGCGTGTTCGAAAGAACACGCCTTTTTTATTGCTCATCGCAGGAGCGATGCGAGCGCATCACGCGCTATCTCCCTGACCGATACATTCTCGTCCTGCAACAGCATCCGGAGCCCCGCCTCTGCTCCGGGGCCGCTGGTGATCCCCAGCACATAGGCCGCATCTCCCCGAAACGTAGGGCTTTCATGCTGAAGGAGCACAAGCAACCCTGGCGCGGCCGCCTGCAGCGCCCCGGCAAGCTCCTGCGCAAGCTCTTCGCAGAGCGCCGTGGCGCCGAGCCGCACCCGCATGTTTTCTTCGCTCAGCATATCGGGGATGAACCGGCACAGGGAGGGGTCCTGTCTGAACAGGGCGATGATGTTATCAAGGAAACCGTTGCCCATGTACTCGATGAGCATGGTCCGCATTTCAACGTCGTTCATAGGAAAGGTGATTGGGATGATCGGCGACGCCCGGCTCCGTCCCGCAACCGCAGTGCGGGTAATAAACCGGGCGGAAAGTTTACACTTGCACGGAATCGATGATCTTCCTGACTTCGGGGGGCATATCGCCCATGGTCGCGCCGATCTTTTTCTTGATAAAGGAATTGCTCATCATGAGCTTCATAGCGGTCACCATGTATTTCTTTTTGAACTCGTCCTTTTCCTGGAGCATCATCTCAGCATACCTGTTCATGTAGAATGCCCGATAACAGTCCACGATCGCGCGATCGAGCTCTTCCAGGGTCATGTTTTTCGGCTTAATGATCGGATCGATCAGGTTGTACTTCCGGTAATCCGTGACCGCGATATAGGGTTTCAGGTCCTGATAGATATCGGCGTAGGGCCATGGCGCGATGGCCAGAAAATGCGCCATATCAGGGTTAAATTCCATGGCGAGTTCCAGCGTCTTCGCAATGGAATCCTCGGTCTCGTCCGGGAACCCGAGGATCATCGACGTCTCGGTGATGATCCCGTTCTCCCGGCAGAGCGCAAGCGCTTTCTTGGATTCCTCAAGGCTCAGGTCTTTCTTGATATAATCGAGGCTCGACTGTTGTGTGGACTCGGTGCCCACGTAAATATGGATGATGCCGGCCTTCCGGTATTTGTGCAGGATGTCCGCGTCGCGGATGATGTCCGCTGCCCGGGTCTCCATCAGAATGTACTGACCAACTTCCTTCTCAATGAGAAGATCGAGGAGTTTTTCCCATCGCTGTCGATCGGGCGTCGGATAATCGTCGGTAAAGAGCACCACATTCACGCCGTACTTGTCGCGGAGCTCCAGCATTTCACGCACAATGTCCTCTGGGCTCCGGGGCCGCCACTTGCGATGCCAGAATTTCTGCTGCGAGCAGAAGGTGCATTCCTTGTCGCATCCGCGCGAGGTATCCACAGCGCCGAGGCGGGATCCGGGGATGACGAAATAGTGGTAATCATTCCAGTCCAGCAAATCCCAGCCCATGGGCATGTTGTCGAAGCTGTCCATGAGCGGCCGATCCGGGGTGACGACCAGACCGTTGTCCCCGCGGAAAACGATCCCCTTCACCTTCGAACGATCGCTGTCCGTACTGATCGCATCGAGCAGTTCCACAAGCGTCAGTTCGCCTTCGCCCCGGACGATATAATCCAACGCCGAGGTGAGGGAGAACATTTCTTCGTACATAAAGGAGGGGTGGACTCCACCCAAAATGGTCTTGATCTCGGGGTTAACCTTCTTCGCCAGCTCGATGACCTCAATGGCATCCGGCGAGGTGCAGGTGAACGCGGATGCTGCAACGAAGTCGGGTTTGTAGGTCCTGATCTTTTGCTCGATCTCGGGATACCCCACATACTTCGTCATTGCATCATAAATAGCAACATGGTAGCCTGCCTGGCGCGCTGCGCCTGCAAGATACACCAGGTAGAGCGGCACCCAGGCGCCAGCCACCTCAACCACGCCCGCGTGGTAAGGCGGGGTTATGAATAGGATCTTTTTCTTGCTCATGGCCCCTCGATCTTCAGCTGCTATTGCTGCGCACGACCGGTAAAGCTTCGGCATTATATGCTATCAGTAGAAATATGTCCAGCTAATATTTTTAAGACTGCAGGGTCACTGCCAACGCAGGACACGGAGCAGCAACGTAGCACCGCTTCCTGCGGCGAACACGTTCCTCATCGATAGAACTGGGAGCACCGTGCAATAATATATTTTCGTTAGAGAAGCCGCTCATCGTCATGCTGTTCCGGCCAAAAACCATTGACTTTATGCGGAAAGGAAAGTAATATTCACGCATGAATTCCCTGGTTCCTGCCGTGGTCATGTCCATCAGCTATTCTCACGATATCGCCTCAGCGCTCCTGGCGATATGCGGAGTTGCCATGTGGCTCATTGCCGCGAACTACCCGGCTGAGGCGTCGCCTGAAACGGAACAATACTTCATCCGTATCTACCACGGCATTTCGCGCATGGCTAAGGATTCCCTCATCTGGATCGTCGTTGCCGGCGTTCCGAGGATCTATTTTTATACTGAATATGAATGGTCGACGGCTGCGGGAGATCTTCAGCTCGTCGCGGTCGTCATTAAACATATCGTCATATTCCTGATCGTGGGTTCAGGCGTGTACTTCTGGTCCAGGCTGGGTAAAAAAGTTCGTCAACTAAAGGTACTGCACGCCGGCTAGCGGCAGATGACCAGTGCATTCGTCCGGCATGCTTCTGTGCTTCCACGGGGCACGGGGTCACCGGCATTATTTTTTTGGAGGTCATATTCATGGCAAGAACTCTCGTAATGGGCGCCGTACTCGGACTGGTGGGCGGCATGGTCTTCGGTGTGCTGTATTTCGGCGCCGGTCAGATCACCACGCCCATGGCGTATATTCATGACGTATCAGGATTTCTCCTCGGCATCATGATCGCCTCAATCGTGCATCTGTATCGCAAGGCCTCGGTAAAAAAATGAGCCCTGCGGATCTGCGAACATATGCCCTTCTCGTCCTGTGCGCGGCGATGCTTTCCTGCACCGCCGGTCTGCCGCCGGAGTTCCCTGCTCCCGACTTTTCACTGAAAAGCCCGCTGACCGGGACCGAGGTCAGCCTTGCTTCCTTAAAAGGCAAGCCCGTGATTCTCTACTGGTTCACCAGCTGGTGAGTGCGCTGCTCTGAAGAGATCCCGCTGGTCCAGCGGGCAGTGGAAAAACATCACGACGCCGGGCTCACCGTGCTCTGGATCGGCCACCAGGACCGGGCTGAGAAACTCACCGAAACCGCGAAGAAGAACGGCATCCCCGATTATTTTTTCGACCCCGATGAAAGCATGTCAAAGAAATATCGCATGACCTATGGCGGCGGGGTGGTGTTCATTAATCGCGAGGCTGTGGTAAAAATGAGGGTGCCCAAAGGGTTTTCCGCTGCAAGCCTGGAGGCTGCGCTGAAAAAGATACTGTAGATGTCAGAACCGTTTCTCATAGCTTTCAGAGAGTCCTTCCAATGTTCCGTGCTCGCGGCGCTCGTGCTGCTGTTCCCGCTCATCCGGGAAGAAAAGGGCTTCATCCGCAGCTTCCTCGCAGGCATCCTCGTCGCGTTCCTTGCCGGGTTCCCTCTCGGCTACGTTCCCTTTCTCAGCAGGCATCTGCTCGCCAACGAAACCTGGACGTTCTGGCGATACGTCGCCGAATCAGTCATGTTCTACCTGAGCGTCGTGGTCGTCATCCGCAGGCCGAACCTCACTCCCATTACCGCCTCCCGGGCGCTGTTCGCCCTGGGAATGATGCTGTTTTTTTTCGAAGCCCGGGGCCTCGGCTTCCTCATCCACGACATGGGCGTCATGACCGAGAGCATGACGATGACGCTCGTGGCTGCCCTGGCAGGCACGGGTGCGGGTTTTCTTCCCTTTTTCCTTGCTCGGCGATATCTGCCGCAGCTCCCGCTCCGTACCGCCCATGTTCTCCCAATCCTTTTTATGGTCATCGGCGCGCTCCAGTTCGCGTTCGGCGGACTGGGTGAACTGGAAAAAGAAAATATTCTGATCCCCCTGCAGCGCGGCTTGCTGGATTTTGTCGGCAATGCGGTGCAGAGCATGCAGCGGGTGCTGCTCGTGCCCGAACACCCTTTTCTGGACGTGGCGTTTGACGGTTTCGCCCGGTTCATGGCCGGCGACCGGATCGCGTTGATGCTGGCGCTCCTCTTTTTCATGACCCCGCCCGTGTTCATCCTGATCCACCTTTTTTCGCGTCCCGACCCCCTGGTGGGAGATATCGCGGCCAATGCGCAACGGCGCCAGGTGATCGCCCTTTTCCGGAAAGAACTGTTTTACCAGACCATCCCGGTGCTGACCGCCTTCGGCATGCTGGTGGTCCTGCTCCATGCGGTGAACATCAGCATGAACCCGCTATACGATCCTTCTCCTGTTCCCGTCAGAGCAACTGAGACCACGAACACGCTCAGGATTCCGCTGTCCGACAAGATGGGCGATCTGAGCGATAAAAAGCTCCGGAAGTATGTCTACTACCAGGGAAATAAACAGATTCTGTTCCTGGCCATCCTGAAGGCGGACGGCAGCCTTGGCGTGGCCCTGGACCAGTGCGAGATCTGCAGACCGGCCGACTGGAACAAGGATGCAAAAGGATATGCGCAGAAAGGCGAGCACCTCATCTGCAAATATTGCATGACACCCATCTCCAGTTCGACCGTGAACAATCCCGGCGGATGCAATCCCATACCCGTGCCCTTTAAGCTTGAAGACAGGTCCATCGTGATCTTGAGTGATGATCTGGTCACTACCTTTACCAAGGCCGAGGCGCTCGACAAAAAGGGGACCCATTTGTGAGGCGACAAAGGATCATGGCGTTCATTGCTTCCTGGTGGACCACCGCCGCAGCCGCGCTTACGCTTTGCACGGTGTACCTCGTGTATTCGTTCGGAGAGAATGCCTATGCGCACTGGATCGTCTTTCTGTATCATACCCCGCTCGGGGTCCTGTTCTCCCTGGTCCTTGTGGCAAACCTTTCCGCGGCAAGTGCAGGAATTATCCATGCGCGCCTGCGACAAAGAAACCTGTCAGCAGCGGATATCCGCGCGATGGACTCCTACGTCGAGTTTCACGCTGATGATCAGGGTCTTCAATCCGTAACGTCCTGGATGAAGAACAAGGGTTTCATTCCGAGAACACATGCCGGCTCCGCGCTGGCGGTCAAGGGCCGTTTTTCCTTTGTGCCGGGCACCGTCCTCCGTGCGGGACTCATTCTTCTTTTGCTGTCATGCCTGGCAAGCGCATATTTGAGAAGATCAGGAGAGGCGATCCTCCACAATGGATCTCCCTGGACCTTTGCACAAAGCACGATCGTCCTGAAATCCATCGAACCCCATTTGCCGGACAATTTCCTGCAAGTAGGCGAAGAAGGCACATTCAAACTTGACCACGTTACCGCTGTTGTGTCTTCATCAGGAACGCCCCGGGTCATCACACCGCGGTCACCCGCAAGGATAGATGGAGTGTATTACCGGATCACCCATATCGGCTATGTCCAGCCCATGTCCATCACGATTACGGGTACGACGTTCGAGAAAAACCTCGATCTTGATATCCTTCCTCCCGGCAAAACCGAGATTCTCCCGCTTCCCGGGACAGCGTCATTCATGTCCATTTCGCTCGCGCCGGAGAGAACCATCACCAAGGGACTCCTTATTGGCAAACAATTCAATCTCAACATGCCCCGGTACCAGCTCGCCCTGCAATCAGGCGCACGCGATAGTAAACCGGTGATCCACCTGGTGAAGCCCCTCGAAAGAACGACGTCGAAAGGGTCCACGATCTCCCTGGGAAAGAACGCGCTCTACATAAAAGTGCAGGCCGTGCACGACCCCGCCCTGCCCTGGATATATACAGGATTGCTGGCTACCCTTGTCGGGACAGCGCTCATGATCAGCCGTTTTTTCTGGTATTGGACGGAGGTCGCGGTCGTCTGCTCGGGAGAATACCTGCTCATCGGCTATCGCGACGAGTTCTACAGCAAATGGGGTGTCCATAAATTTCAAGAATGGAAAGAGGATCTGGCAGCGCTGTTCACCGGCGGGGGCTGACCGGTGCGGATGCGCTCTCTGATACAACATGAATAATCGATTTCACGACATCATCACTCTTATCGAAAAACGCGGATTAACAGCCCTGACAACGGCTGCAATCTTCCTGCTCGGCATCGGCTTTGTGGCCGGCTGGTTCTCCGGGGCACGATGGGGATTCCTGGAAAACAATCCCTCTAAAATCAGCGAACTGCGGCTTGGCGGATATGACCTGATCAACCCACTCCTTGAATGTGACCAGACAAGGGATGCGGAGCTGACGCCGTTTAAACACAAAATCAGCTCGTATAGTGACGAGAATAAAAAGAACGGGCTGGTGACCCAGGTTTCGGTCTATTTCCGGGAAATGAACAACGGCTTGATGTTCAGCATCGATGCCACGGACAAATTTTCCCCCGCAAGCCTGATCAAAGTGCCGCTCCTGATGGCGTATCTGAAAATCGCTGAAACCGACCCGCGCCTGCTGGCGCAAAAGATTCTCTGCACCAACCGCAGTGATCTTAATGCTCCCCAGGTCATCAAGCCGCGACAGGCCATCGAATACGGCAAATCGTATACCGTGGAAGAACTGCTCCGGTATGCGATCGTGTATTCCGACAATAACGCGTATTTCCTCCTCTTCAGCAGGATCAATCCGAAGCAGCTTCAGCGCACGTACACCGAGCTCGGTCTGGAGATCCCCAAAGTCAGGAACCGCGACGATTACATGTCGGTGACCGAGTACTCCGCTTTCTTCAGAATATTGTTCAACGCCTCCTACCTGAACAAGGATATGTCGGAGAAGGCCATGCACTACCTGGCTGCAGTTGATTTTAAAGAAGGACTGGTTGCGGGGGTGCCTGCGGGGATCACGGTGGCCCACAAATTCGGCGAGCGGACCATGGGAGAGCATAACGAGATCAAACAGCTTCACGATTGCGGCATCGTTTACTATCCGAAGCACCCCTACCTGCTGTGCGTTATGAGCAGGGGTGCCTCGATTGAATATCTTGATGATACCATCAGGGAAATATCACGCATTACCTTTAACGAGATCGATGCGCAGAACCATGACCACTGACAACCCGCGTTGCCAGGGCATCCCCGCCTGATCAGCTCATGCCGGTTCCGGTCCCTGTCTGACGCTGTTTGCTGAACCTGCCGAGGAGGAACCCTGCTCCGCCCGCGGACAGCAACAGTCCGCCGATAAGCGCCCACAGAGCGCCCGGGTCCCTGCAGACGCGGATCAGGGCGGAGACCTCGGGCTTCAGGGTCACCGACTTGATATAAACTCCGAACTGTCCGAAATACCGGGGGTGCACGGGTCGTATCGTTTTTTCCTGTATGATCGGGCTGTCGTCATACCACCAGATCTTCGCTGCCCAGTCCCCGTCATACCCCTGCCGGTCTTTCCACACCGAAACATCAGCGAGATAGATCGCGGTTGTATCGGTGATGGCTGTTCTCTCATTCTTCTTTACGAGCACATCGGTTTTAAATCCCAGGGATGCCGTGAGCAGATGGCCGAGCATAATGAAAAGCACGCCCATGTGCATGATCTGGGGCGACAGCTTGACCAGCAGGTGCGTCGTGCCCATCCTGTTCACCAGCGCATCGATCGTACATGCGATGGTGCTTGCGGCAAGAAGCGCCAGCATGGCTATCAGAAGGTAGATCCACCAGGTCTTCGAACTGTCGCCGGCGGCAACCAGCCACGTGAACAGCGGAGTTTCGTCGATGCCTGAAAAAAAAGAGAGGTTGCCGGAAAGGGACAAAGCGCCGACGAACATGATCGCGATAAACGCAAGAAACAACCAGGTTACAGTCTTGAACGAGAGCAGGAATTTTATGACAGTCATCATGAATTACCTCTCTGGAGAACAACGCAAGGACGGAACCCTGCCGTACCTGCGGCCAGGTGCGATCAAAACTGCGTGGGCGGCGCTGGAATGATGGTCCCGATCCCGAAATACGCGAACAGCGCGACCACAAAACCGAGCACCCCGATCACGGCCGCGGGCCTGCCGGAGAACCCGCGCAAATATCGCGCATGAAGATACAATCCGTAATAGAACCATAACAACGTGGTCCATAGCTCCCGTGACGTCCAGAGCCAGTACGTGCCATACGCGATAAAGAACCAGATACTGCCGAGGACGAGCGCGATGGAAAGCAAGATCCAGCCGATTATGGCGCAGTGATATTGAAGGATCTCATAGTCCGGCTGCCGGCTGAACAGATACAAGAGACCGATGCAGGCGGATACACCGAAGAACCCGTAGCTGATGAAGTAAACGAATATGTGGAGCGTGAACCACGGCGTCTTCAGGAATGGTGAGATGGTGTTGATCGGGTCGAACGTTGAAGCGATGATCAGGATCAGCGCCGCAAGGGGCAGCGTGATGACCCCGAGGTCTTTGATCCCTTTTTTTCCTGAGAAGTACCCGGTGGTGAGCGCCAGCGCGAATGCCATGAACGAGATATTGTCATGCTTTTCCGTGAGCGGGATCGCGCCGATCGTCATGCCGCGCTGGATCATGCTCGCACTATGAACAACGATACCCGCGAAGAAGAGACGCTGTCCCAGTTTCCCTTCCATGAGACCCATGATATACAGGGCCGCAGGGAGGAGAAGAAGGAATATGGCCAGTATCGACTGCCCTTCATCGCCAATGCCGAATTTTAAGCTGCAGAACATGAAGAACCCTCACGTGTGCGGAAAAACTGTCTGATTTTAGCATATCAACGGGGATTATGCAAAACGAGGGGGAACAACCGGATTTGATCCTGCTTACGTAACGTGCTCTGGCAGCACACACCTGCTATGCATGCAGTTTTTTCACTCTCCGCGAAACCACGATCCACAGATATGCACCGATGACCATCATGATCGTCGCAATGGCATACTTTGCGATCAAGCCGGCTTCATGGTGTTTCTCTACCGCATTCGGCCATTCAAACGTTGAAAACGTAAGCGCGCGAATGATTCCGCCCACGATGATCCAGCCGATTGAAAACCAGAAAACGCGGGTTATTTTATTATACAGTACAAGAAAATACGCTGTAACTGATCCGCTCGCCGCATTCTCGACCCGCTTGAGGAGCATCCATGCTGCAGCGCCGCAGGCCAGGATCAACGCCGTGGCAACGTCGTGGAAGTAATTGTTCATCAAAACAAAAACAGCGAACCCGGGACTCATATCTTCTCCAGACGGACTGCGACAACAATCATGAGGGGAGACTATCTGATTTTTTCATGACTGTCAAGGATTTAGCGGACATGCCTGTTGGCTCTGGAAATGGATCCGCACTTGAAGTATGCCTGCGTTCGTGGGATAATCACTGAACTATGAACAGCATGAAAAATAAGACCGTGCTTATCACCGGCGGCACGTCAGGCCTTGGAAAAGAAACCGCGAAAGCCCTTGCAACCAGGGGGGCGACGGTTGTTTTCACCAGCCGTGATCATTCCAAAGGCGAGAACGCAAGACAGGATATTATCAGCGCTTCGCATAATGAGGACGTTCATGTGATGCTGTGCGATCTGGCGTCGTTATCTGCGGTGCAATCTTTCTGCAGCGAGTATGACCGTACCTTCACAAGATTGGACGTCCTTTTGCATAATGCCGGCACGTGGGATTTCAGCAGGCGGGAATCCCGGGACGGGATCGAAAACATTTTTGCGGTCAATTACCTGGCCCCCTTCCTGATGACCAGGCTGCTGCTCCCCAAACTCATCGCAAGCAGACCTTCGAGGATCATCTCGGTCGTGTCCGGCCTCCACTGGGGAACGATCCAGTTCGACAATCTGGAATTCAAAAGAAATTTCTCGGGATTCAAGGCGTATCGGCAGTCAAAACTGGCGCTGCTTCTTTTTACCCGGCTCCTGGCCCGCACGCTGCACAACAAAGGAGTAACCGTAAATTGCGCTGAGCCGGGCATGGTTGCGACCGATCTCAGCCGGGATGCCGGTTTCGTATCAAGGACGATATTTCGCACATTCGGGAGAACGCCAGAACGAGGTGCGGAAACAAGCGTTCTTTTAGCGAGTTCGGAGCAGGTTGCAAATATTACCGGTGAATGTTTCTCCGGCACAAAGATAGGAAGAACTTCAGAGCAATCAAAAGACCTGGAAACCGCCAGGAAACTGTGGGAAATAAGCGAGCATTACGTCAGGGACTATATATAAGACGGTGATCGGCTTACGGCTTTTTGGGGTTCCGGGAATCGTATTCCGCAAGTATCCGCTCGCGATCCAGCAACACCCTCCGGTTTTCTTTTTCGAACTGTTTGAAGGCCCTTCCTTGCGGGAACTGGATCGCCCATGAGGTGATATGCGCCATGGGGAATCCTTTCAGGGAAATCTGGCTGATCCGGTTGAGAATGCGCGGCAGCGTGAATATCTCGGCGCGTATCCGGATGAGCTCATTCTCACGATACGCGACGCTCATCCGCGGATCGTCGTGCTGAAACACGGTATGGTTGCCGTCAAACCAATCCCAGTCGAGCCCCGGTATAAGATGGGGTTTATAGAGGTCATACAACGCCGTGCCGGGGAACGGGGTCGTCATCACGGGATGGATCGCTACCTTGAGATCGTCACTCAGCTTCAATATGCTTTCAATGTCCTCCGGTGTGTCCTGCCTGCCGGCGAACATGACAAACAAAACCACATCAATGCCGTTGTCCCTGATGCGCTTTACCGCGTCCCGGCGGTTGCGGCACTGCTTTGGATTGGCGCGATATTCCTTAAGGCTTGCGGGGTTGTCTGATTCCCATCCCACCAGCACCGTGGTGAGTCCGGCTTGCCTCGCGCTTGTGAGCAGTTCGTCCGAACGGGGGTGATCCAGGGACACCAGATCGCCGGTGCCGAACCACCACTTGTTCCTGATGTTCTTGCCCATCTCCTTGTAGAGCTCAATGGAGTGGTCCACATTGATGCCCCAGATGTTGTCGTCGATGCCCCAGAAAAAGTGTTTTTTGCTTGCCGCCACCTCGTCCACCACTTCCTTGATGGGACGGACCCGCACCTTGTGGCCGAAGACCTGATGGACCGAACAGAACGAGCAGTTGTACGGGCACCCGCGGGAGGTTTGAAAATAACCGTACAGATAGAACGTGTTCCAGAGGTTCGTCACCGGCCGCGGCAAACCCTCCAGGGTGGGGAGTTCTTTGTGATAAAAGGGCTTGAGGCCGCCGCGGTCGAAATCGTCGAGCACATCCTTCCAGACCGGTTCCGCCTCGCCGATCACTACGGTATCCGCATGCTGTTTGGCCTCTTCAGGCAGCGCAGTAGCATGGATCCCGCCCAAAACGACCTTCTTGCCGCGCGCGCGCAGCAGGTCCGCCTGACGGTAGATCCAGGGGGCGGCCGGTGTCAGCACACTGAACGCGAACAGGTCCGCCTCCAGATCGTCAATGACAAAATTCTCCTTATTCGCATCAATGAGTTCGACCTCGACATCAGGCCGCACCTGATTCGTCAAACCGGTAAGATATTCCGACACCGGAGCTGAGATCGGCAGGCCTTTGGATTTTTGGCCCCGTTCTCCGAATATGGGTGAAATGAACATTATCTTCATGGATGAACATCCCCCTGATGCATCGAAACAATCGTTCTATCGAGCATTGAACACATGTTTGCTTGCATCTACTGCTATGTTTACGCCAAAGAAAGAAACAAAGATCACAATGACCGCAATGATCGAGAGCCAGGCAAGTTTTACTCCCCGCCAGCCGAGGCTCGTGCGCAAATGGATGTAGAGACCGTACTCCAGCCATCCCACCAGAGCCCAGGTTTCCACGGGGTCCCAGCTCCAGTAGCTTCCCCAGAGGTCCTTGGCCCAGATGGATCCGGCGGCTATTTCAATGGCATTGGTAATGAAGCCGAACGCAACATAGCGAAACATGAGTTCCTCAAGTTTCGGCAGCGAGGGCATCCGTTCATAAACAGGATTTGCGCGCTGTTGTGTTGCATTCCGGTTCTTCAGCAGATACAACACGCCCGCTGCCATGGCCAGGATGTAGGCGCCATAGGCAAGCCAGGCAAAATACACATGAATATAGAGCCAGAAGGTTTTGAGCGACGCGGCCATGGGGCCAAGCTCTTGCTTCTTCATCACCCCGAAACCCATCATCAGAAGCGTTGCAGGAAGGGTCCCGGCAGCCAGCAATTGAAGCTCCCGACGCCGCAGCGCAACGAACAGGGTGAACAGGATGATGAACCAGCAGCCCATGAGGACCGACTCATAATCACCGGCCCACGGCAAATGGCCCGTTTCTGCGAAGATCGCCGCGATTGTTGACGAATGAAAAATGAACCCCAGGCCGACCAGCGCCAGAAGTTTGCCGAACACCCGTTCATTTTTAAACACAAAAGCATAGATATAGCCGCCGCACCCAATGGCATATATCCCCATGCTTATCCAGAACAGCACCGACTCAACTGAATTCATGGCATCTCCCGCATCGTTTCAGCATTCCAGACCCTGAGGGCGCCTGGGTTAATAATTCACCACATCGTAATGAACATCGAGATCAAAGGATTGGCGTGGTTTTGTGAGGCATTATAAACTGCCCGAAATTAAAATAAAAGAGGAAAAACTATACTGGCGGGAAGAACAACAGGACGCACTCTCATCTGGAGAGGAAAACTATCTGCCTTCCGGATGTAACCTTGGCCAACCGACGTTCAGGTTTCCAGCAACGATCGCTACAATTCCTCGCACAGGGTCTTGATCCTGTCGAGAACACCATCCGCTTCTTTCTGGTTCAGTTTTTCTACAACACTGCTTTTGGAAATCGCATTCATGATCTTGCCCGGCATATCATACATGACCTCTACGGTGAGCTCTGTGCCGTTCCCGTTCGACAGCGGGGTAAAGATGAACTTTTCTGTCACGGGAAAACTTCCCTCCATCTTCTTGACGAACACCTTGTCCTTGATGTTCTCGGTAACGCGACCCTTGCCGGTTAAATTCATGCCGATCATCCGGTATTCCCAGTTGAACGTTGTGCCCGGCTCAAGCGCGGGAGAGGAAACATCACTGACTCCGATCAGATTGTCCACATATTTTGTCCAGTTTTCCGGATCGACCAGTAATTTGAATACCTTTTCAACGGGAGCCTTGATCGTCACTTTCCTTACGATATTCGCCATTGCTGAATCCTCCTTGTTCGTACGGCATAGTTGTGATTATAGCAGATTTACGGCCCCGTACAAGAGAATGTTCAATCGGACCGGTTCGCGGTCATTCCCCGTGCCTCAGAATGTTCTTGGCACGCTTCAACCGGTAGAACGCCTCCCGCTCCCGCTCGCCGATGTACTGACTGATCGCCCTGATCTGCAGCCGCAGACCCGGAAGGACCATCTCTTCGAGTACTTTGATCCTGCGTGAGGTGCGAAGGATCTCGTCGCCGATCCGTTTTATTTTGCTTTCATATTCCGCCACATTGAGCAGGGACTCCAGCAATTTCTCGAACAATGCCGTTCCTTCTTCGAGGTGGGGAGTTGTGGCGCGTTCGTCATATCCGCGCTTTTCCAGTTCCCGTATCGGTGCGTCGTGGAAACTGATATCTTTATACCGGAGCCCCCAGATGCTTTTTTCCGCGATTTCAATGCCGAAATTCCGCTCCGTAGAGATCGCGATGGATGCAATAAAACCCCTGCCCTCGTGTCCGAGCGACAGCGCAAGCTCCCGGAGGGCCTTGCCGTAAACCTGCCGGATGTCCTCCCGCGAGCGCAGATAGGGCAGCGACGCGGCCAGGAACTCCTTGATCAGCGCCTGCTTCCGCGCTTTCAGGATCCCGGTGCTGTTGACCACGGACCTTGACTTTTCCTTGAGCATGAGCAGATTTGTGCGGGTCGGATGGATCATACGCGCTCCCCGGACAATCCCTGTTGTCCTGCCGCAATATCCGGCCGTATTTTTTTCGTCACGGCAATGATGAGCCAGGATGCGATAAGCACCGCGGTGAACATGACAATCGTGGCGATCACATTGTTCATAAGAGCGGGATCTATCAAGAGGACCGCGCCGAGCGCAAGCATCATAAGACCGGAAACAAGCTTCAACCGGCGCCCCTGCCATTCCGTCAGTTTACGGGTGCCCAGGGTCACGGTCATGACCACGACGATAAGCGCGAGCGGAATGACATACACCAGGTTATAGAGGGCGAGGTACAGGTAGTACTGGAAGCGGGTGAGATCGTGCAGGGTCAAGGCCCGTGTATACACCATGGGAAAACCCGCGGTGCAGAGCAGCTCATACGCATTCGCGGTCACCGCAAGAACGATTGTACCGGTTGCCATGGCAGGCAGCGTTGGGGCGGAGATGAGGCCCCGCATGCGGCTGAACAACGTTGGCTTCGCCTGTTCCGGTATGACCAGCGAAATGCCGTGTTTAAAGAAAAAGAAATCCTTGATGTTGATCACAGCGACCAGGATCGCGACAATCCCCGCGGTCAGGGTGATCAGGGTCAGCTGGCCGATGACCAGAAATACATTAAGCCATGCGGCCATGAAGAGAAAGTAGACGATGCCGGAGAAGAACACGAAGATCCCGCCGATGAACAGCATGCGCTTCCGGGAGCGTGCATGGATCAGGAGACTCATGAGGAACAGCAGGACATAGAATGCGCAGGGATTGAAACTGTCCATCCCCCCGATGATCACGGTCAGGACGGGCAGCGACAGCTTTTCCAGGTCAAGTTCTCCGAAAAGAGGAAGCTGCAAGGTAGAATGTTCCTCGTGAGGCCGCTCGGAAATCGGCTGCAGCATGAGGTCCAGGGTGTCCGGGCATCCCCGCTCTTTGCAGGATGCCACCGCGTCTTTGATGGCCTTTTTCTTCTGTTCACTGAACCCGATAAAGACCTTGTTCCCGATGACCGTGGTGGGCACGCCGGAGGACCCGGCACGAACGGCTTTGATGATCCGCTCAAATAGTGCGGCGTTCTTTTTGTCATGCCAGACCTCATAGGCCTTGATCGTCAGCTCCGGATGTTCCTGAACAAGTTGTTTCAGGAACTCTTTCTCCTCCTCGCAGTGCGGACATCCCTGGCCCCAGAAAAGATGCAGGACCACCTCGTTTTTTCCTGCGGCCCACGCATCAAGAGCGGGGAGAACGACGCTGCCAAGCACGATGAGAAGAATCACACTTCTCGCAAGGCCGATGGCGATTCTGATGCTCTTTACCTGATTATGAACAGAAGTCCCCTGCATAGCTCAACCAACCTCGAGTGAGAATTTCTTCATGAGCAGGATCCCCGCATCGAGCGTTTCGTGCGCTGTCCTTCTTACTGATCCCTGGCCGATGAAATCTTTTTCAAACGCATCAGCCAGATCAAGCATCTTGATGTCGGCCTTGGTCATGCCGTCCCTGCCGACAATGGCCTCCAGCCGCCGCAGGTCCCTGCCCTTGGCATAATACGTATACAGGTGGTTCGCCACCTTCCGGTGGTCCGCCCGGGTCCGTCCTTCGCCGATACCCTTCTGCATGAGCCGGGACAGGCTCGGCAGCACATCCACGGGAGGGAATACGCCTTTTTGATGCAGTTCCCGCGAAAGCACAATCTGTCCTTCGGTGATGTACCCGGTGAGATCGGGAATAGGGTGCGTGATGTCGTCCTCGGGCATGGTAACGATCGGTAGCAGCGTGACCGAACCGGGCATGTTGTGAATGCGGCCCGCGCGTTCGTAAAGCGATGCAAGGTCCGAATACATGTACCCGGGATACCCCCGTCGTCCCGGCAGCTCTTCGCGTGCCGTGGAAATCTCGCGAAGTGCATCGCAGTAGTTCGTCATATCGGTGATGATCACCAGAACATCCATGCCCTTTTCGAACGCAAGATACTCGGCAACGGTCAGGGCGAACCGCGGCGCAAGCAGCCTCTCCATCACCGGTTCGTCAGCCATGTTGACGAACGCCACAAACCCCGTTTTCATTTCCTGAAGCACATGCAGATAAAAACTGAACTCGTGGAAGGTGAGGCCCAGGGCCGCGAATACCACAAGGAACCCGCCGCTCCCTGAGGATGCAGGCGCAGCAGTGGAGAATGTTCCCGTCAACCGCGCATTTTTCAGAATGCCCGCGACCACTTCTTTTGAAGGCAGCCCAGCGCACGAAAACACCGGCAGTTTCTGGCCCCGTACCAGCGTATTCAGGCCGTCGATGCATGAAAAGCCGGTCTCTATATAGTCCTCGGGCCGCGCCCGGGCCGCCGGGTTCATGGGCGCGCCATTGATCGGCGCCCAGGTGCGCGGAATGAACATCGGGATGCCGTCTTTGGGTGCGAATGATCCGTTAAAGATCCTGCCGACGATATCCGGCGACAGCGGCACTTTCTTGATCGCATCCGTAAAAGAGACCGTGGTCCGCTCCACATCAAGACCCTGGGTCGGACCGTAGACCTCGATCAGCACCACGTCCTTGTTTATCTCAAGGACTTCGGCCTCCATCACCCTCCCGTCGGGCGCATGGATGTGCACAACCTCGCCGATACGGGCGCTCTGCACATTTTCCACAAACAACAGCGGCCCCGCTATCGTGGTGATGGTGCGATATCTATGTTCGGAAAGTCGCATAATAAAACCAGTCTCAAGTCTCAAGTTTCAAGTCTCAAGTTATCTGTCTTCTGTCCTCTGTCCTCTGTCTTCTGTCCTCTGTCTTCTGTCTTCTGTTATCTGTCCTCTGTCTTCACCGCTTCTTCGAGCGCGATTCCTTGCTTCAGCTTTTTCGTTGCCTGATCGTGGAACAGGAAAATGCGCTTTATGGTTTCCACTGTCTTGATGGGGGGCGAGAATCCGTCGTCGCTGTAGGCGTTCTGCTGGAGGAATTCAGTACGGATCATTTCCGCGGTCCGCATGAGCAGGCGGTCCGCATCCTGCAGCCCCTCGGCACCGACGATCTCCGCGACTTCCCGGAGCGATTCCTCTTCCTGGAGGATCTGGCTGCACCTTCTCCGCAATTCTTCCCATGCAGGATCGATCTTTTCGCAAAAGTGCTTTGACAGCTCACCGGTATAGAGCGAATAACTCTGGAACCAGTTGATCGCGGGGAAGTGCCGCCGGTGCGCCAATGCCGTGTCCAGCATGAGGAAAGCGCCGGAGGTGCGGAGGCATGCCTGCGTCACGGGCTCGGTAAAGTCTCCTCCGGGCGGTGAAACGGACAGGATCATACTCAGCGACCCGATTTTGCCGCTCATGGTCTCGACCACGCCCGCCCGTTCCATGAAACCGGAAAGACGGGAGGCAAGGTACGTGGGATATCCTTCCTCGCCAGGCATTTCTTCGAGGGTAGACGAGATCTCCCGCAGGGCCTCTGCCCACCGCGAAAGACTGTCGGCAAGGAACAGCACATGATAGCCCATATCGCGGTAGTATTCCGCCATGGTGACCGCGGTGTAGATCGAGGCTTCCCGCGCTGCCACGGGCATGTTCGAGGTATTGACCACGAGGATCGTCCTGTCCCGGAGCGGCCGTTTGGTCCAGGGGTCCTTCAACTCCTCGAATTCTCCGATCATGTCCGCCATCTCATTGCCGCGCTCGCCGCAGCCGACATACACCACGATATCGACGTCCGCGAACTTGGCCACGGACTGTTCCAGAATGGTTTTGCCCGTGCCGAACCCTCCGGGGAAAATAGCTGTTCCTCCGCGTGAAAGCGGGAACAGAAAATCGATGCTGCGCTGGCCCGTAATAAGCGGCTCGATCGGCGCGAACTTCCTGCGGAACGGCCGCGCAATGCGCACCGGCCACTCATGGCACCCCGGGATCCATTTGCCGCCTTCATACTCGCCGAGCGGTTCGTCGAGACTGATGTCCCCGGCATTGATACGCGCCACCCTGCCCCTTTCATTGGCGCCGGAGGAAATATAATGCCTGAAGGCCCCTTCCTCCACTGATCCGATGACGGTGCCGTACTCCACGTCGTCACCCTGTTTGATCAGCGGAGAGAACGCCCATTTTTTCGTGTAATCCAGCGCGTAGATCTCCTTCCCGCCTTTCATGAACGGGCCCATGTCGTTCCTGAGCCGCTCCAGCGGCCGCTGAAGCCCGTCGAACATGCCGCCGAGCAGCCCCGGCCCCAGCCTGATCGTGAGCGGCATGCCCACGCCCTTCACGGGTTCGCCCACAGCAAGACCCCGGGTGTCCTCATAGACCTGGATCACGGCCCTGTTCTTTTCAAGCCGCACCACCTCGCCGGTCAGCATGGCATGACCGACGTAGACCCGCTCATTCAGTTTGAGCCCCTTGAGGTCCACGCTCACGGTCGGTCCTGATATGACCTGTATCCTGCCGTTCATAATTTTAATCTCACATGATATCCTATTGCGCGGCGGATGAGCCGCGAAGCATAGTCCTCTGCGCCAGCAGGCGGCTGCACGGGCGATGGAAGAACGAGCAGGATCCCGTTCCATCCGCGTTCCATCTCCTGGAACCGGTCTTCCGGCATCCCGCTCAGCAGTCGCTCGTCAATAATGATCAGCCCGGTATTGGCTTCATCCATATTTTTTTTCAAGGCATCTTCCAGGGCCGCGGATTCAACAGCCTGCTGGAAAATACCGGTCAGGCTGAAGCCGTATCGTGCATCCGGAGGCGTTATGAAGGCGATCTTTTTCATGGGCGATTTCGCACCATTCGAATACGGACTAAGTATATTTTATGGCATCCGGGAGAGTCCCCCCTCACCCAACCCTCTCCCCGTTGGGGAGAGGACTAAGGTGGGATCCCTCAGATGGAAGTAACATTAATTATTTCGTTTGCGTAAGCTGTATTAGGACACCACCAGCTCCGCCATAACCTCATCCCGCTCCAGCCCCTTGCCCTGAAACAGTACGCTCAGATTCATCGCTTCGATCGAGCATCTCCAGATATAGTCGAGGATAAGACCGACAGGAGAAGCCCGCCTCCCTGCTTTTCTCAGAAACTTCGTCATCGTCTGATACAGGGCCTTCTCTACGTCTGTAATGCGGGAAACGTCCGCTTCGCTGCCGGTGTACTTCTTTACCAGTGGTCCGATATCCAGCAGATTTCCATTTGCCCCGGCATGTTCAAGGTCTTCGGCAATAAGATGACCGCCCGGAATAAACGTCACGTCCTTCCCCATGGATCGCAGCTGTTTGTACAACGCCAGAATGTTCCGCGAATCAATAAGAAGTGAAAAATATTCGCGCAGCAAAGGATGGAGCTTCGCCTGCTGCATCGTATGCTGCAAAAAAGAATTCGTTATCTGCTGTTCGACGCCGCGCAAGCCTTCCTGTTCATATCGGGAAACCAATCCATTAAACGTCCCGGACCGGGAAAGGAACACGTGTTCGATGCGGTTGATCGCTGTTGCCGCGTCGTCGCTCGTCGCGCATACGTCCTTGATCTCATCCGAAAGCAGGCTTGCCTCAAGCACATCGTTCACGCTCTCGATGGTCTTGTTCTGCAGGTGCCGCAGACAGATATACAGCGTACGGAGCTCGCTATACAGAAAGAACGGATAAAACACTTCACGAAGCCCGGCGTTCATCTGCGCATATATCCATTGATATTCTTTTGCAAGCCGCAGCCATACGGCATCGGGCGTTTTTTCCGTTATCGGCCCCACGTATTGCGCGAACGCAAGGTATTCGAGCGGCTCATACTCATAGACCAGGGTTTTCCAGTCCGTGATAAGGCGCGACCGTCGGCCCTTGATCCTCGACAGTAAATATTCGACAGGATATCCGCGGTCAACGGGTTGTTGAAGAAGTTCCATGCGTAACCTCCTGCTGGATGTCGTCGATCAGACCGGGAAGCATGTCCGTCCATGCCCGCTCCAGCCTCTTTTCTAATGTATTGATGACCCGCACCCGGTCGTCGTCCGTGGCCGCATCCATCCCGCCGGTTATGTGGTCATCAACCACGATTTCAGCTTGTGGAAATTGTTCCCTGGCCAGGTCCCGATCCACGGCATTCACCCGCACTGTTTTCCAGGAAAGGGACGGGAGTTCCCCGGCCATGTTCCTGAAAGCACGCGCATAGCCCTGTTCTCTGAGGATGCCCACGTGAACCGCGGCCAACAAGAACAGGCGCGCTGCAAGCGCCTGCTCCGCCCCGGTCCGGAGCGTTCGCGCGCTGCTTTCAGCCTCGGACCTGACCTTCACTGCCAGAGCAGACGCAGCCAGGGATTGTTCTCCAGCGCTTGCCTTGCGCAGTTCCTCTATCCTATGCAGGATATCCTGACGGAAAGCGGTTGCTTCCGCTTCGGCTTCCTGCATGATGGCGCGGGCCTTCTCTTCGCCGGTGCTCCGGAGTGATGCGATGAGCTCTTTGCAGCCCATGCTATTTCACCGTGAAGAGGATCATCGTCGCCACCACAAACCCCAGAATGACCATGGTCTCGGGAATGGCGACCAGGATGACGATGGTGCCGGTCAGTTCGGGTTTTTCCGCGAGCGTGCCCGCGCCTGCTGCGCCGATCTTGGACTGCGCCCATGCCGTGGCAAGGGCGGTGAGCCCGATCGACAGGGCCGCGCAAAAAGCGATGAGAACTTTTTCCAGGTTCATATGTACCTCCTTAGATTCAGGTTAACGGTTGTTAGACTGAAGGTTGAAGGTAATGCCACACCCTCAGTCCTCAGTCCTCAGTCCTCTGTCCTCTGTCCTCTGTCCTCTGTCCTCTGTCCTCAGCCTTCAGCCTTCAGTCAATCCACCTGTTGTATTACCTCCTCAACGGCTCGAACCTCCTCCCGCCATGCTCCATGAATTTGCTGAAAAACTCGACGTAATGAAGACGGAGCGAATGGATCGTGGGCGAGAACACGCCGAGGGCGATATTGAGCAGATGCAGCAGCGCGGCAACGGCAACACCCGTGACCACGTCACCGGTCAAACCGCCCAGTTCGTTCGCCACAAACGCGAGCAGCACCGACGTCAGGCCGATCGCCATGATACGGACATAGGAGATGATGTTGCCGATGCTTTTCAGCAGTTCGAGCGGCGCTAGCAGGCCGCCGGTAAAAAACAGCAGCGGCGAAAGGAACAGGATCGCAATGATGATCGGCCGCGCAAGCGGTCCGGGGAAGATCCCGGTGATCGAACCGACCACGGCCGCCATGCCGAGAATGACCACGATGCTCAGGACCTTGTAGATCCCCTCCCCGGTTGTCTTGTTTTTAAAGGCTGACACGGCGCCCAGCAGAAGCCCCAGCAGAATATGGGCGGTGCCGATGGTGAGCGTAAAAAAGATCATGGGCACCACCGCGGTCCTTCGTTCGACGCAGAGCGGTTCCAGGCCGAACAGCCGGTGCGGCAGGTCGCCGAAGAACTCCCCGAAAAGAACGCCGAAAAATATCGCGTAGAAGGACGCTACCATCAGGATCTTTGCGCCGTCATGGATGGGTCTGTTTGTTCGATATTTCTTCAAGAGCACGTATGCGGCAACGATCAGAACCAGCCCATACCCCGCGTCACCCAGGATCATGCCGAAAAAAACGGGAAAGAATATGCCGATGAACGGCGTGGGGTCGTAAGAAGTATATGCCGGAAGCGGCAGCATGCTGGTGAACAGTTCGAACGGCCGGAAGTAATCCGGATTCCTGAGCACGATCGGCACCCGGTCGAGGTCCTCTTCGCGGATCTCTTGTTCCTCGAGCACAACCCTGGCCCCGAAGGTTTCCGAAAGTTTTGCAACCAGTATTTTCACCTCCAGGGAAGGCATCCAGCCGTTGATAAAGAAACACATGCGCGTTTCGAAGACCGAGGCGGTCACCCGGAGCAGGGACAAACGGTCGTCGATCCAATCCCGGACGGTCCGGTAGATCGGCACCCAGCGTGAAGCGAACAGGGACAGCTCTTCATCGATGCGCGCGATCTCCCGAATGACTTCGGCAAGCTTCGTATTCACATAGGCGACCTTTTCACCAAAGGTGAGCCCGCCAAAGGACGCCGGGAACGTAAGCTCGGGAACGCGTTCATCGCTTAAGGATCTCTTCACCTTGTCCGACAAATCTTTTTCCACGGTGATCAGCCCCACCAGCGTCCCGTCTTCCGCAGTGTCCGTCTGCAGCTCGAACTTCCAGTCGGTGATCCTCGAGATCGCCTCGCGCAGCCGGTCGACCATGCCCGGCTCCCTGATGGTAAGCCCGATAAAGTCAAGGTCCGGAGCGTCTTTGGCGCTTTCCATGAGCGGCGCGAGCGCCCGCAGGAACAGGGTATAGCGGTCGAGCTCCGCCCGTTCTTTCACGAGAATACCCCGTGTTTCGAAGCGTTCCCGCGCATGGGAGCAATGCAACGGGATGGTCTTTGCGATAGTATCGATGATGGAGAGCGGATAGAGGTAGCTCATCCTGACTTGCCTGGCAGGGAGATACGAAAAGAGCGCATCAATCTTCTGGCGCAGATCTTCAAGAAAAAGCCGTTCCATAACCGTCTTGTCGTCAGGAAGAAATGACCGGATCTGCTCCTCGTGCCCTTTTTCCATGAACCCCACGGTTGCCGGTTCTATCTGGAAAATGCCGAGGTCCCTCACCAGAGAGAGCGTTTCCTGCAGCACCTCTTTCGGCCCAACGACCTCGACCTTGGACATCCTGACGATCATGGCATCAACCCGGCACGATGGAGCGCAGATGCTTCTCGATGATGCGCATCAGCGTATCATCGGACAATTGCGTAAGACGGTGTGCGTCTTGTTCAGCCCGTTTGAGGGTCGCTGCGCCGGCTGCTTCGGCCTCCTGCTGCAGCGCATCCAGATGCTCGCTTCTGGCCTCCTGGATAACTTGTTGAGCGTTTTCCAGCTCGCGCTGCAACTCAAGCTTTTTCTTTTCAAGCCATTCCCGCGCCTTTACCCGTTCCTGCTCAAGATTGGCTTGGATCTCTTTTTCCACTTTGATCACTTCGCCCAGGATGTCGGTATCCATAATGCTATTGTAGCAAAAAACTCCCCAATCTTTGGCGTCAATTTCAGTCCGCAGTTCACCTCTTGAATTATCAGTGCGTTACTAATGCAATCAAGATAATAAATAACATTTTTTAGGAAACGTTACTTCCTCTCCATTCCGGGGAGAGGACTGAGGTGAGGGGGATCCCTCCGAGGGATGTAACTTTTACTATTTCGTTTGCATAATATTTCATAAACTTGATTGTCTCGTAATAACTCGTCATTCCCTTTGTCGGGAATCGTCGTGCTTTACAACGTATTGACTTGAAACGATTCCGGACAAGCCGGAATGACATCAAAAGACAGCTTTAGACTTCTTACGTCTTCATATAATTTAGATGCTATTGGCTCAACACGGTCATTCCGGCATTTCGTAAGCCGGAATCCTGGGACCTTTACATCCTTCTGGACCCCGGCTAGAACATTGCCGGGGTGACGAGAACAGGGACGCAATAATAAAAACCATACTAACAGTGTACAAGTTTTCTATTGTTTTATCGCCGGTTGTTTGATAGACTTTTCGCCACATTGCGTCTTTTGAGCCATGTGACGAGCGGATAGATGGAACAGGTGGAGTGCAAAGGGCAAGATGCCGGCATATGCAAAGACAGGTGTTTTGGTTGCGATGATCATCGTATGCTGCTGCACAGCATACATCAGAAATTCGTTGTGGTCATCGCCGCTTACCTTATGGCAGGATGTTGTTCAGAAAAAGCCCTGGAGCGCAAGGGCCCATAATAATCTCGGGAACAGCTATGGTCTGCTGAACAGGTGGCCGGAAGCAATTACGGAATATCGCCAGGCATTGGCGCTGAACCGGTACAATGTCGAAGCCTATTACAATCTGGGGATGTGCCTCGAAAAGGTCAACCTCGGGAATGAAGCCGTCTATTACTACGGAATCTACTGCAAGGACGCCCCTCCCACCGCGCTTAAACCGATCGCCTGCGAGCGGTATGACGCATTATCGAAGAATAAGAAATAAAACAACGATCAGAAATCCAGCGGACTCTTCACCTCTTTCCCGGCGGGGCGTTTATTGTTGGGGTGAAGTGGCGAGCGTTTTTAAGCGCAAGCGCTCATCTTTCGCCCACGCCATTTCCAGATTTTCGGATTTACTGGGGCGGTTTCCGTCCCAATGAACCTCCACGCAGCAAGCTACGTGGTATCTAAATAGGAAGTCTATTACTATTTGAGGAACCTGCGGTTTCTCAAACTCTTCCCTCTATAAGGTGACCCTGTAGCAAGCTACAGGGAATTGCAAGTTAAACATTGGTTCACATGCAAGTTTCAACCAGGATTTTGAATAGAGTATTTGTCAACACGGCTGCAGACTTGTAGATACTCTGTGGAACATCAGGAGCTCTTCTGAATACCGCTTGAAGTTTTCAGGCAGATGTCCGATATGTATTGACCTTTGCGGCTTTTTGAAATTGCGCTGTACATATTTCTGTCTGAATATGCCAATCCTTGTCTTCCCGATTTAACGCGTTCTGCTATACTTATTTGAGACTCACAGTTGTCTACAACTTGTCGAATATAGGTCGTATTTCAGCTATGGTTGCAAAAGATATTTATATCTGTAAGAAGTATTTAGACAGCAAGACGCAGGAACCAACGGGCAAGCCACGTGAGCATACATGAATAAATGGAGGACGTTATGGAAGCAGTTCTTAGTCATGTAGAATATAAACTTCTTGTCGAAAAGGCACCTATCATGATCTGGCGATCTAATCTTACAATGGAGTGTGACTATTTTAATAGTATTTGGCTTGCATTTACCGGCCGTACCATGGAACAGGAAATTGGAAACGGTTGGGCAGAAGGAGTCCATCCCAATGATTTCGATAGATGTCTGAAAATATATATAGAGCACTTTGCCAAGAGAGAAACATTCGAAATGGAATACAGGCTTCGCCGATTCGACGACGTGTATCGGTGGATATTCGATCGCGGAGTGCCTTACTCTGATTCAGATGGTCATTTTAAAGGATATATCGGAAGTTGCATTGATATAACTGAACGAATAAATGCACAAGAGACATTGAAAAAAGCACATGAAGCGGAAATTCGCCGGTTGCATGGAATCCTGCCGATATGTTCAGTTTGTAAAAAAATCCGTGATGATGCGGGCTCATGGAGTCAATTGGAAGCTTATATCAGCGATCATTCTGATGCAGAATTTTCGCACGGATACTGCCCGGAGTGCGCACAGAAGGCAACGGACGAATACAAACAACTCAATACTCGTAATTCGAGCACGCAGTAATTAGGATGTCCCTTTGACTGTTCTATGTTGCTGCTGGTGCGTCGGGGTTTAAAAAAGGACTTATTCTACAGACTCGTTAGGCGTCCGCTTCGTTCTCAACGGCCAGAAAGAGGTTCAGCAACCATGCGTAAGCTCATCGTCTGCAACATCATCTCACTCGATGGTTTTTACTCCGGCCCGGGCGGAGACGTCATGGTGATGCCGTTCGACGCTGGTTTCTCGAACTACAATGCGGAACGCCTGCGAGCGGCTGATACGCTGCTGCTCGGGCGTACTTCGTACGAGGTCTTCCGGGCCTACTGGCCTAAAGTTGCCGAGGACATGACGCAGCCGGCGGTAGAACGCGAGATTTCCCGTCTCAATGCCGCAATCGACAAGGTCGTAGTCTCGAACAGTCTGAGGCCCGACGAGGTTGAGGGTTGGGGTCCAACCCGTGTTGTGCGGCGCGCGGATGCGCATGCAGAGGTTGCCGCACTTAAACGCGAGTCGGGCCGTGATATCCTGATATTTGGCAGCCATCTCCTGTGGAACGACCTGCTCGCAGCCCGCTTGGTTGACGAGCTACATCTTATGATTGGCGCTGGCGTGGTCGGCGAGGGCGTGAGGGCGTTCGAGACTCGACCGCTTGGCTCACTCCGCCTGCTTGATACCCGTACTTTCGATGGCTCAAGCCTGCTCTTGGCCCGCTACGCCGTCGAGCACCGCTGAGGCGCACGCCTAATATTGCGCTAGAGAGCGACGCGCCAAAAAACGGCGCGTGACCCGCGTGTTTCAGGGTCACTCATTCGAAATCTCCCGCCCCTTGCCCCAGGCCTAAAAATAATTGCAACGATCATCGCCAGAAACAGACCTTTCCGCCTGCTTGCAAATATCTCCTATTCCGGTAGAATGCAGTTATTCACTCTCGTTCAGGAGGATCGCATGATCAAGTTCACCGGTGTAAACCACCTCGCCATGGCCACAGGAAACATGGATGAGACCATCCGCTTCTGGCGTGACCTGCTCGGCATGCGTCTTGTTGCCGGGTTCGGAGAACCCGGTTACCGGCAATACTTCTTTGAGATCTCTACAATGGATATGATCACGTTCTTTGAATGGCCCGGGGTAAAGCCCGCGCCCGAGAAGGAGCACGGCCGGCCCGTTACCGGTCCATTCACCTTTGACCATGTATCTTTAGGCGTGGAGACCGCGGACGACCTCTGGGCGCTTAAGGACCGGCTGATAGCCGCTGACCAGTGGGTGTCTGAAGTGATCGACCACGGCTTTATTCACTCGATCTATGCCTTTGACCCGAACGGCATCCCCATAGAATTCAGCTGGAACGTGGCAGGCATCGATGTGCGTGCAAACCCGATGATGGGAGACAGCAAGCCAACGGTACTGGCGCAGGAAGGGACCAATCCCCTTTTCGAGCAATGGCCGCGAGTTGAGAAATCCACGCCTGTGCATGAGCGGGCTGTGTATCCCGGAATAGGAAGCGAATTTTTCAAAGGACTCAGGTGATCGTTGTTCTTTGAACGGGTTACAATTTATTTTCCCTCCGTAATCTGCCTGCCTTGACACCACAGGTTTCTTTGCTACAATCTAAGCATGATACGCACGGTCATCACTTGCATCTTCGCCTTTCTGCTGGTTCCATTATCCGCATATGCCCAGGTAAACTGCTATTCCTGCCACGGGCAAAAGGGCGCGCGCACGTACGTTGACCGCTCGGTTCTTGAGCAGTCCTCTCACGGTGCCCTTTCCTGCAACAAATGCCATTTTGACGTTGCCGCGTTTCCTCACGGCAAGGTCGCCAAGGTGAACTGCAACATCTGCCACCTTCTCGGCAAGGACGGGGCGCCCAGGGACAAAGCACGGGAATATCAATTAAGCGTACATGGAAAATCCGCGGCCAGCGGGAACCCCATGGCCCCCACGTGCCAGACCTGCCATGGGTCCCATGCGGTGTTCCCTTCCCGCGATCTGCGCTCCGCTACACAGCGGCAGAAGATACCTGCGCTCTGCTCCACCTGCCATCCTAAAGAGTTCGAGGAGTACAGCAAAAGCGTCCACGGCGATGCGCTCCTGAAAAGGAGCAATCCGGGCGCGCCCTCCTGCTTTGACTGCCATCTTGAGCACCTTGTCCCGCGAACTGATGATCCGCAGTGGAAATTGTCGCTGATCAAGCAGTGCGGGAACTGCCATGCGGAAGAGATGAACACGTACCACAAGACGTTCCACGGCAAGGTCACTCAACTCGGGTATGCCACCATGGCAAAATGCTCGGACTGCCACGGCTCGCACACGATCCTGCCTCCGAAGAACAGCGCGTCGAAGCTTTCGGCGCAGAATATTCTCGCGACCTGCAGAACATGCCATGCGCGGGCAACCGAGGGCTTCACAAAGTTTTACGCCCATGCCGAGGAGGGCAACCGGGAGAAATACCCGGTGCTGTATTACACGTATTGGTTCATGACGCTTCTGCTTATCGGCACATTCTCCTTCTTCTTTGCCCATACCTTCTTGTGGGCCTACCGGTCGCTCCGGGAGCGGATGAAGAATAAAGGAGGGGCCTGATATGACGCTGATCAAACGGTTTAATGCGTACCACCGGGTCCTCCACATTGTCATGGCCGTCAGCTTCATCGGCCTCGTGGTCTCCGGCATGCCTCTTAAATATGCCCAGGCGCCCTGGGCGGCCTGGCTGATGCGGTGGCTCGGCGGATATACCGGGGCCGGCCTGATGCACCGTGTCTGCGCAGGGGTCACGTTCGGATACTTTATCGCGCACATCGGATATGTGGTGTATGACATCGCCTTTGTCAGAAAGTTCCGGTTCAACGTTCTCGGCCCGGAGTCCATGGTGCCCTGGATCAAGGACGTCAAGGACCTGTACCATAACATACTATGGTTCTTCAACAAGGGGCCGCGGCCACAGTTCGACCGCTGGACCTACTGGGAAAAGTTCGATTACCTGGCGGTCTTCTGGGGCGTCGGCATGATCGGCGTGTCCGGCCTGTTCCTCTGGTTCCCCGAATTTTTTGGAAGATTTCTTCCCGGCTGGTCGTTCAACATCGCAACCGTCATCCACAGCGACGAAGCCCTGCTGGCTGCCGGCTTCATCTTTACGATCCATTATTTCAACACGCACCTGCGGCCCGAGAAGTTCCCCATGGACCCCGTCATTTTCACCGGCAGGCTCTCCGTGGAAGAGCTTCAGCATGAACGGCCGCTTGAATACCAGCGTCTTAAGGATACCAATCGTCTTGAACAGAATACAGCAGAACCTCAGGCGGCCTGGCTCACGGACATCGGCATCATCTTCGGATTCCTCATGGTCCTGATCGGGTTCGCTTTGCTGGTGCTGATCATTCTGGGACAGTTCGTGTACTGAGCGCCGACTAGTACGGTCTTCATCAAATTAACTTTGCGGCGCATGCATTTCCTGCTGTGCACGGATCGGATTCCATGTCTTTACAACAAAGAGACCGCTTCATTCAACAAATCTTTACGACCGTGGCGCCTCATGTGGACCTGCTCAGCCGGGGATTCAGCTTCGGATGCGACCGGTACTGGAGGAAAAAAGCGGTCTCGCTCTCCGGCATCAGGGAGGGAGACGCAGTTCTCGACGTGTGCACCGGCACTGGAGAACTGGCGCTGCTCCTGCAGCAAAAGGTGGGGGCACGGGGCTCGGTCGTGGGGGCAGATTTTTGCGAGAACATGCTTGCGCAGGCCAGGAAAAAGACCGGGGCGCAGATCAGCAACCTTACGTATATTTTCTCCGACGCAAAAGAGCTTCCGTTCAAGGAAAACACGTTCGATGCCGTGACCGTGGCCTTCGGCATGAGGAATATTCCCGATACCCGGCTTGCGCTGAATGAGATCAAGCGGGTCCTGAAGCCAGGCGGCACGTTCATCTGCCTTGAACTCACCCGCCCCCAGGCGCCCTGGTTCTTCGCGCTCTACCGCTGGTATGTTTTTCGGGTCATGCCATTCATCGGCAATCTTGTTGTTAAGGAAGCCGCTCCCTACTTGTATCTTCCGCGGTCAATAGAAGCTTTTTTCCCTCCCAGCGAATTCAAACAGGTCATCGCCGGGTGCGGGCTGTCCCCGGTGACGGTGGACTCCCTGACGCTGGGCGTTGCCACGATATATCGGGCGGTGAAATATGGATAAGATAGAGATCCTGCGCACCAAGGACAGGGATCTGCTGCACGACTTTTCCCGGCGCAGCATCGAGCGCATCACCGGACATTCGCTGCCGTCGCTACCGTTCGTTTCGACCTACCTGGAAGCGAACATCCAGAAGGAGGCGGATAAGGACGGGCTGATCATCACCCATACTGCCGCGATCTTTGCAGCGGGCAAAAGAACGTCGAGCTTTGACATCGAGGAGATGTTTGCGCAGACAAAAACGGTCGACCAGGCGTTTGTTAAAAAGCTGTCGCTCCCCTCGATCGCCATCCACCTGCACTACGACGACATCGCGCCGATCCGCAAGGAGCGCATCGCATTCCTCGCGAAAATTGTTGAAGATATCCTCGAGCACTGGGGCACTGCCCAGGATTTTTCCGGGGCGGTAAAGAATGCGTATGACGGGGCAACGTTCCGCGGGAGCATCGTCAAGCTTCTTCATTTATACAACGAGGAGACCCGGATGCTGAGTTCCTCCATCAAATTCCTTCACCCCTTCAATAAAGCCATGGACCTGTTCATCGACACGCTTTTTGAGACCATGGAGGAAGTGAAGGAAACCATCGCCGATTCGTGCACACATTCCATTTTCAAGGAAGTACCGCGCACATGACCCAGCCCAATCTCGTCCTCCTTCACCCGCCCAGCGTGTTCAAGTTCAGGGAGCTTCCCCTGTTTTTCGGCCCGGTGAGCGATGTGGTCCCGTCGTCGTCCATCTTCGAGATCTATCCGATCGGTTTTCTCACCCTGTCGAACTATCTCACCCAACATGGCATGTCGGTCAGGATCGTGAACCTGGCGCTCAAAATGCTCCAGGACCGGAACTTCGATCCCGATCAATTCATTGCCAGACTCAAAGGGGACGTATTCGGCATCGATCTCCACTGGCTGCCGCACGTGGACGGCAGCCTTAGTCTTGCCGAACTGGTCAAGAAGCACCATCCCGACAAACCCGTTATTCTCGGCGGTCTGAGCGCGACCTATTTCCATGAAGAGATCATGCGGGACTACCCCTTTGTCGACTATATCCTCTGCGGGGATTCCACGGAAGAGCCGCTGCGTCTCCTGCTCATTGCGATCAAGGCCGGACACGGGTACGAGAATGTTCCCAACCTGGTATGGCGGGACCACGGTGGCCGCGTACAGGTGAATGAACAATCGTTCAGACCCGACACCATGGATGACATTGATTTCGATTATCCCCATCTCCTCAAGATGGCGATCAAATACCGCGATCCTTCGGGCTATATACCGTTCCAGTACTGGCTCAAATACCCGGTGACCGCCGTATTTACCTGCCGGGGATGCAATCACGACTGCGGGACCTGCGGCGGGTCCCGGTCAGCATTCCGGAAGGTCTGCAAGCGTCAGCATGCCAGCTTCCGGTCGCCGGAGCTGCTCGCCGCTGATATTCACCGGATAGCGGAATACACCGGCGCGCCCGTGATCGTGCTGGGAGACCTGCTCCAGGCCGGACGCGACTACAGCGACCGGTTCCTCGATGCCATGAAGAAATACCGGATCAGGAACGAGGTCTGCGTCGAGTTCTTCAGCCCCCCGCCTGTTGATTTTCTCGAAAAACTGGCCGACAGCATCGAGACCTTCAATGTGGAGATCTCTCCCGAATCCCATGACCTCCAGGTGAGGAAAACGTTCGGCAAGAACTACGACAACGCTGCGCTCGAAAACATGATCGAAACGCTGATACGTGTGGGATGCAGGCGGATCGATCTATTCTTCATGGTCGGCCTCCCTTACCAGACCTATGCGTCGGTCATGGAAACCGTGAAGTACTGCGGCTCGCTTTTGGCGCGGTACGGCGGCAACGGGGACCGGGGCAGGGTCCTTCCGCTCATCGCGCCGCTTGCGCCGTTCATCGACCCGGGCAGCGGCATTTTCGAAGACCCGGAAAAGTTCGGCTACCGCTTCTTTTACCGGACCCTGAAGGAACACCGCCGGGCCATGCTCATGCCGAGCTGGAAGTATACGCTGAATTATGAGACGAAATGGATGACGAGGGACGAGATCGTGAAAGCAACGTATGACGGCGCGCTTGCGCTTCTTGATATCAAGGAGCGCTACGGGGTCATCGACGACCGGAATGCCGCACGCGTGCGCGACCATCTTGAACGTGCCATTAAACTGAATGAGAAGATCACGGGTCCGCACAACCTGGATGACGCCCTGCGGGAAGAGATCTTCAGCCTGAATACGCTGGACTCCGTGTGCGGGAAGCATGAGCTCGACTGGCCCATTATCGGTTGGAAGCTGAACGTGGCGGGATTGCTGAAATTGCTGGTCTGCCGGAAACCCGGCAACCGGAGTGCGGTTCCCCTGCCTGACTGACAAACCGGCAGGCAAAATGGGTCCCGCCTTACCGGTCCTGCTTCAAATATTTCCAATCCTCCTCGCTTAGTGCGACGCGGGGTTTTACCGGGAACCCTGTTTCAGGGTCTTTGTCTGCCATGCCTATCCCCAGGATATGCATCGTTTCCTCATTGGGTTGCAAGGTCCTTTGCCACTGGAGAAACAGAACGCGGTTCGTTTTATGCGAAAGGGGGACCTTCGCCGATTCTTCGGCATAGCCTCCTATCGAATTGGAAAAATAGACCAGTTCAGGCTTGTTGTCGCCGAGCCATTCGATAAAGTTCGCAGCGCCGGTGAAAATCCCGTCTTCGCCCGGCACCGCGGTATTGCCGTAATCGAACATGCCGACGAAAGAATATTTATTAGCATCCACACGCCCTTCGTATTGGAACAATCTGTCTTTCCCCCAACCCACATTGCCGACAGATGATCCGTAATCTCCGACCCATGGTTCGTCGCCGTAGATATAGAAATACCCGGTAGTCTGGAGACCGATGTTCCGTATCCTGATGACGAGGATGAAAAAAGTGTCCCCTGCCTTGAAAAATACAAACCGATCCATATGCAGGTGCATCCCGGGTTCGTTGATCTCGTGGCTGCTTCGGATCACCACGCTGTCCTTTCGCTCCAGCAGGACCTTGCTGCCGAGATACGTCCATTTCGAGGGAGGATACGTAGGATGCTCCTGCAAAAAAACAGGCGCTATTCCCTCGTTCACATTGCACCACAAATGCTGCCATTCAGCGCCGTTGAAATACGCCATGCCCGTCTCGTTCATGGTCACGTTGATGTGATCATGCTTGGTGTAGGGGATGCCGCCGCCGACAAAAAGACCCTCCGGAGCTTTTCCATCATCATCCAGAAATCTTCCGAAACAGGTCAGGAGCCGCTTGCCGCCGGGATAATGCGCCTCAACATACCCGTCGCCATGGCGCTCTTTCCATTCGACGTGGAGATCCACTTCCTGGGGATCGTGTTCGGGCCTGGATAGCAGCCGCCATTCGTCGACAAGGAACTCCTTTATGTCGCCAAAGTCGATTCTGAAGATCAGGCGCCCTTCCTGACCAAGATGAATTTCGTCAGCTATGTCATACAGCAGCCCCTTATCGTCGTGCAGCACGTAAATGCCCTCGAGGTCCCAGCTGATGTCGAAATGCGTCACAACGAAAAAGAACACAAGCACGCACACCAGGATGCCAAGGGTGATCTGCGTGATGAGTTTTTTGGTGATCGGGAAAGGAATTAATTTCTTAATCATAATACGTGCGAATGGACCACGGATAGTACCGCCCGGCACATGCGGCATATCTCTCGTGAGGAGACTTCCGATTGCGGTGGGATATTATCCCATTTTATTTAATTATGTCAACAGGGGAATTCAGAAAGTTGCACAGTTCAAGGGAAGGACAAGGGCGCAATTAATCGTCACCATGCTCGAGACCAGCACATGCTGACATCAGCAATGATTATTTTCGCAACAGATCTTCCCAAGCAGGATCCACAGCTACGCAGCTTTGGCAAGCCTGATCTTCGGCATGACCTGTCCGTCCAGGGCGAATTTTTCAACGAGTGCTTTGAGATTGTTCGCCTGCTGGTTCAGCAGTTCGGCCGAGGTCGCAAGCTCGACCGCGCCTGATGCGCTCTGCTGCACCATGTCCTGGATGCGCTCGATGCCCTGCACGACCTGGTTTGCTCCGAGGGACTGCTGCTCCGAAGCGGAACTGATGTCGTGGATCGCATCGTTGAACGAAATGACCGTCTTCCGGATCTGATCGGAGCCCTGGGACTGCTCCTGTGTGGATTTGCCTATTTCTTTCGTGAACCGCGACAGGTCCTCAACCGTCTTTCGAATGCCGTCCAGGGACGTGATGACCTCCTGCGTGAACTGGAGCCCGCGGTGGACGAGGGCCGTGCTCATGTTCATGTTCTCAACTGCGCTTTTCGATTCCCGTGCAATGGACTGGATCAATTCGGCGATTTCCCGCGTGGAATGTGCGGAGCGCTCCGCAAGTTTTCTGACCTCGTCGGCGACAACGGCGAAGCCGAGACCCTGCTCGCCCGCCCGCGCCGCTTCGATCGCTGCGTTGAGCGCGAGAAGGTTCGTTTGTTCCGAGATATCGTCGATGACCTCGACGATCCTCGACATGTCCTCTGTCTTGCTTCCGAGGCTCGTAATGGTCTGCTCCGATTTCACAATGGCGTTGTTGATCTCGTTCATCCCCGTCGATGCATTGTGAACAGCATCGGTCCCCTTCCCCACCGCGTCCGAGGTTTTCTGCGCGATCGAGATCAACTCCTTCACATATTCGGCCACGTTCTGTATGGACACCATCATCTGCTCTATCGAGGACGAGGTATCGGACACGGACATGGCCTGTTTTTGGGTATTGTTCGCCACGCTCTGCATGTTGGCCGACATTTCATGCATCGTGGCCGTCATCTCCTCCACCGCAGACGCCGACGTCTCTGAATTCTTCGAGGTCTGTTCCGAGGAGAGGGCGATCTGCGTGGCCGCCGCCGCAAGGTGCTCGGACCCGGTCCGGATCTCGTTGATCAGTTTTCGGAGCCCTTCGGTCATTCTCCGGAAGGAATTCCCGAGGACGTCCTGCTCTGATTTAGGCGTCACCTCGTTCTTGAGGTTCCCCTCCGCGATTTCTTCAGCGACACGGGCCATGTCGCGCAAATAGGCGTTCATCTCGTTTAACGCATTTCCCATGTCGCCGATCTCATCTTTGGACTGTATCATCACGGTCTGATTCAAATCACCCCGCGAGATCTTCTGGACGAACCCCGACATTTCATGGATCGGCTCCACGACCGAGCGGCTGAAGTACCGGAGAAAGTAGATCAAGGCAACGGCGACCAAGGTCGCCGCCGCAAGCATCAGCATGCTGATCATGGCATAGATGCCGGATTTCCGGTTCTGCTCCGCGGCTTCCTTCACCTTTTCATCCATCAGATTGTTCAACAGCACATCGAGTTGTCCATAGTACACCCATGAATTTTCCGTTACGTTCTTGGAAGCCTCATCAGTCACATAGCGTTTTGCATGTTCAAACGTGCGAAGCGAGGATTCGAAATAATTATTCACAATGTCCTTGATGTTGATCCTCATGCGATCGTCGATGTTCAGCAGAGCCAGCTTCGCGAGAAGTTTTTCTTTGCGCGCCGCCATTCCCTTCTCAAGCTGCGTAAGCTTTTCCACGTTCACAACCGCCGAGTAGCTGACCGCAAGCACCTCACTGTCCCTCGCCTCGCTCAGATCATGCTGAATCCCGCTCACCGCCTCGATGGCCCGGGTCGATTCCAGATAGATCCGGTTGTTGGCGTTGATGAGGACCTGATTTGAGACCAGGGAGATGAACATGGCGGAAATCAGGACGCCTCCCACGATCCATGCCAGCATCCTGAATTTTCTCTTGATCGTCATATCCTGGATCGACTTGAAATTGATCGGCATATCGTTCCTCCTCAATGACCGCTATCCTGCTTCAGGGTCGCCCAGTTTTTTATCAGACGATATTTTCCCTGTTTGATGACCGTGGGGTAGACCTTTTGCGAGCCCTGGTGATTATCGGGTCCAAACGAAATCTTGTTCCCGGCCCCGATGTCCAGGTCCCTGATATTTTCAAGCGCGGCGACGAATGACGTCCGGGTCGGCTCTTTGCCCGCCCCTTTCAGCCCCGCGACCAGGACGCGGGCGGCGAGAAATCCCTCAAGACTTACAAAGTTCGGTTTTTCCTTCGGGAAATATTGAGTGAGCAGCGTCCGGTATTCCTTTACCGCCGGGTAATCGCTGTCCGGAGGCGGGACCACCTGGGTCACGACCACGCCGTCGCCGTCGCTGCCGAGAAGCTCGGCCAATTTGTCCGGCCCGACAAAGGACACGTTCATGTAAATGGGATTGAACCCCCGCCGCTTACCTTCCCTGATAAACCCTGCACAGGCCGCGTACGTACCCACCATGACCACAACGTCAGGCTGCTTCGCCATGATCTCCTGCAGCCCGGCTTCGATCTCTTCGGTGTTCCGTTTATACATCCCCAGCACGATCGGCGAAAGTCCCCGCTTCTGCAGGGAGATCCTCGCGCCTTCGAGGACCACGCGTCCATACGCGTCATCCTGGTAAAAGACCCCGATCTTTTTCAAACCGAGCACGTCCACCATTCCTTTGATGAACTCTTCCACTTCCTGATAATAGCTTGCCCGGTAATTCAGGATCTGTTTTACCACCGGATTTCTGAGCGGTTCGGCGCCCGTGAACGGGGCATACAGGGGCACCTGTTCCTGGGTCACAATGGGTTTTATCGCCATGGTGGTCGGCGTTCCGACATTGCCCATGAGACAGAAGACCTTGTCGCCGCGGATAAGCTTCTCCACATTGGGCACGGTTTTGCTGGGCTCATACCCGTCGTCGTACACGACCAGGCTGATCTTTCTCCCGTGCACTCCGCCCTCATTATTTATTTTTTTCAGGTAAACTTCGGTGCCGGTTTTAAAACTCGTGCCAAGATATGCCGCGGGACCGGACAATGCGGTCGACATGCCGATGGCGATCTGGGTGGTTGTTACCCCGTCTTCGGCGCGTGCACCAGGAGGGTTGCAACAGAAGGATGCTATCAGAAGGACCGTTCCAAAAAATGTCGTGCGCATGATTTTCTCCTTTTACCGGCATCTCTAAGGTGAGTACAGAGTGTAGCAAATAAGCGCTTTCCGTTACATTTTCGCATCTGCTGGCAGGGACGCGTGAATTTGACCACGAATAAATAATAGCATAACTCCCGCGGTTCCTGAGATTATCTTGCGATCGTTCCGCAGTCCACCGCCGACCATCCTATGCAGCAGCGTCGTTCAGCCGTTCCTTTGCGATGACCGCAGCCGCATCCAGGATAAGCACCACCTTTCCGTTTCCCATGATCGACGCACCGGAGGTGCACTCGAGCGTGTCCCAGTAATTATCAAGGATCTTTATGACCAGTTCCTGCTGCCCCACGATCCGGTCAACAACAAAACCGTACATCTTTTCTCCCAGTCCGGTGATAATAACAAATCTGTTTCCCGTTGTTTCGGCTGCATCATCGTTCAGCATCAGGGTTTCCCGAAGCGTAAAAAGTCTGATCACCTTTTCCCGATAGCGCAGGACCCGCCTGTTGTTGATCGTCTGCGGGTTGTTGTCCCTGAGGCGGACGATTTTTTCCACGGACGACAGCGGAAGGGCCAGGAGCCGGTTGCCGGCGTAAAAAAGCATCCCCTTGATGATGGACAAGGTCAGGGGCAGCCGCAAAATGAACGTTGTGCCCGCGCCGCGCCGCGAGCGGACATCGATCTTGCCCTTGAGCTTTTCCACGGTCGCTTTTACGATGTCCATGCCGAGGCCCCGTCCGGATACGTCCGTTACCTGGTCGACGGTGCTGAAGCCGGGGACAAATATCAGCTCCATGAGGTCATCATCCGAAATACGGGCGAGTTCCTCCCTTGTTTTCAGGTTCTTTGCCAGGGCTTTTGTCCGGATGCGGTCGGGATCTATGCCGGCTCCGTCGTCCTCGACACTGACCACGATCTGGTTCCCCTCGTGGGCGGCCTTGAGAACAATGGTCCCCCTGCGCGCTTTTCCCAGCCGCTCGCGTTCTTCAGGAGGTTCAATGCCATGGTCGATCGCGTTCCTGATCAGATGGATGAGCGGTTCTCCGATGACATCGAGAATGCTTTTATCGATCTCTGTTTTTCCCCCGACGAGCTCCAGGACCGCCTCTTTTCCTTTTTCCCGCGACAGGTCGCGTACCACGCGCGGAAACTTTCTGAATACGCGATGAATAGGCAGCATCCGGATCTTCATCACATCTTTCTGGAGCTGGGAGATGGTCTTTTCCATGAACTGGTTGGCGTCTCCCAGTTTTTTGATGTGGGGGTCTTTGGGGTATCGCACGGTCAGATCGGCCAAAACCTGGCCGATCAGGGAACGCCCGATCACCAGTTCTCCCATGAGGTTCAGGATCTTGTCAACGCGGCGCGCGTCCACCTTCAGCATCTGCGTCACGTCACCAACCGCCGCTGCTGACTTCTGGCCCGTTTGCGGCGACAACGCGTCGTTGCCGTCGCTCTTCCCGGGGTCTTCTGCGGCGTTTCCGGCCGGCTCCGGAGCAGGCGCGCCCATGCTCCGCATGGCCGCCTCGATGCGCGCAAGCTGCGCAATGTCGGGGAGAGCATCGCCGTTGTTTCGGTTGGCCTGCACCAGCTGCAGGAGGGAATCGTGCATCATCAGAAGCATATCGACCAGCTCGGGCGTCGGAAGAATGTTCCTATCCTGAACAATTTTGATCAGGTCTTCGTACTTATGCGCAAGGGTGTTCAGCCGCATAAATCCAAGAGCGCGGGAATTTCCCTTAAGCGTATGTAAATACCGCTGGATATTCTGGAGTGAGACGCCCTGGTCTTGTCCGGTCTCAAGGTCGAGAACGTCCTGATTCATGGCGTCCAGCAGTTCGAACGCCTCGACAAAGAACGATTCTTTCAGTTCAGCGAGTTCCTGCTCCGTGAAACCGGCGTCGTTCATGTCGCTTCTCCCGGGCTCAGACGCTCCTGTGGGGCGTTGTTCATCATAATTTCTTCTGATACACAGCTGCCTTGTCCGAATGGATATAGGTGAATTTATCCGACACGCCGATGAGCGTTTCAGAATGCCCGAGGAACAGATACCCACCCGGGCGCAGACAGGTGAAAAATTTTTCTATGAGGCGGTTCTGCTCCGCGGCGTCGAAATAGATCATGACATTGCGGCAGAAGATGACGTGGAGATCTTCGGGAGCGCTGTCCCGCTTCAAATTGTGCTGGCCGAACAATACGATGTTTTTTACATGCTGCGAGATATGATAGCCATCGCCGGTCCGCTCGAAAAAAGCCGACCTGAGGTTCTGCTGGACCTCTTCAAGGTCCTGCTCCGAATACGAGCCTTGCTGGGCGGTTTCGATCGCCTTGCGGCTGATGTCCGAGGCCAGTATCTGAACATCCCAGTTCAGGGGAAATCCGAGGGTGCTCAGCAGGCTCATGGCCATCGAGTACGGCTCCTGCCCGTGCGAGCAACCGGCGCTCCAGAGCCGCAGCTTCTTTGATGAGGTGTTCCGCCGTTTCAGGTCGGGGATGACGAGGTCGGCAAATAGGTCGAACTGGGGTTTATTCCGGAAGAATGACGTCTCGTGGATGGTCAGACTGTCGATAAGATTCGACAGTTCCCTGTTGCCGGGCATGCGGTCGGTGATGAATTTGTAATACCGGTAGAGACTGTTGATCTGGCTGGCTTGCAGACGTTTCTGCAGCTTCGCGTGCAGGACATCCCGTCTCGATTCCCTGATAAGGATGCCGCTCTCTTTGGCGATAAGGTCTGAAAACATCCTGAATTCATCGTCGGTAAGTTTCATATCGTCCACGCGGCGTGCCGGCATACCAGATCACTGCTTCAGGAAATAACCGCATCAGCATCACGCGGCTTCTTTTTCGGATGCCGGAGGTGATTCGGCAATGAAGTGCGGGGACAGCTGGCTTTGATGCAAGCGCCCCATCTCGGATGCCCGGAGGATACGCTGCAGATCTATCAGGATGATCAGTCTGTCCGGCAGTTTCCCCACCCCGGATATATATTCCGCGCCGATGTCGGATGCCAGGTCCGGCGCCCGCTCGATCATCTCTTCCGGCAGCCGGAGAATTTCCATTACCGCATCGACCATGAGCCCGATGACCATGCCGTCAACCTCGACAATCAGGATGCGGCTCGATTTGGTGCGAACCGATCCTTCGATCTTCATGCGTTTGCTCAGGCTGATGACGGTAACGATCCTGCCGCGCAGATTGATGATCCCTTCGACGAACAACGGCATTTCCGGGACCGGGGTTATTTCAGAAACCCGGACAATTTCGTGAACGCTTTCCACAGGAACGCCGAACTGCTCTCTGCCCACCTTGAAATTGACGATCTGGTTTTTTTTGATCATATACCGTCTCCCCGTCGTTTTTTCCATCAAGAACAAAAAAATACCACGTCATTCCGCTAGTACTATTTTAGTATTATATCAAAAAATAACCCGTGCATGTTTATGGTATAAAATCAACATGTTATGTCAAAAGCAGCCTTCCGCTAAGTACCGCGCGCAGAACACTCCCGAGATGCGAAAAGCACTGATGTTATTCCTTCATACGAAACGTCTTGAATTATGTCTTCCCGAGCTTTTCAAATCAAATCATAGCATATATCGGAAAACTTCATGTCGCAGAAACAGTACGTTTCAGTTCTGTTCCGTATTTGTAAAAACACTTCCACCCTGCGGTAAAGATGTGTATAATGCACTCGAAAATATCCAACGCCCGGGGTGTGAAAGGTCCACGTGGAATCAAAGACAAAGAAAACGATCCTTTTTCTTGCAATCAAGGTGCTCGTCAGTTCCCTTCTTCTCGTGGTCGTGTTCAATAAAACCGGGTTGCGGAACATTCTTCTTCATCTTCAGGCAACGGATCTGCGTTTCTTTTTCCTCGCCATCGCACTTCACACGTTCATTCTCTATATTGCCACGCTCCGCTGGGGACTCCTGCTCGAAGGGAAACACTCCCTTGGCAAACTCTATTCCCTGTATTTAATGGGAAGTTTCTTCAATAATTTTCTGCCCGGAGCCATAGGGGGGGACGCAGTCAAGGCCTATTATCTGTATAGAGGCACGCAACAGGCCGGGAGCAGCATGGGCTCGGTATTCATGGACCGCTACATCGGGTTGTTCGCGCTGTTGACCATGGGACTGATCTCGGGCCTGGTTGCATTCAACGACCTGAAACATCTCGGCATGCATTGGGTCATCCCTTCGCTCTTCCTCCTTTTTATCGCGGGAAGCCTGCTCTTTTTCCGGCTGAAGATCGGGCAGCGATTTTCCGCTGTATCCGACTTTTATGAATACTTTCATCGCGCAATAAGAAATAAGAACATGCTCCTGAAAGCCTACGGTCTGTCGTTCGTGGTCCAATCCCTGACGCTGCTCATGATCTACCTTATCGGCCTCGGCATCGGACAGAAGCTGTCCTTTACCGCCTTGTTCGTGTTTGTGCCGATCGTCATCCTGATCACCATGATCCCGCTCTCCATTTCAGGACTGGGCATCCGGGAAAGCGCGTTCGTCGTTCTGTTCGGACTTACGGGCGTGCCTGCGGAGGAAAGCATGTCTATATCCTTCCTTTGGTTCCTTTCCATTGCTTCCGCATCGCTCATCGGGCTTGTGGAGTACATCCGTCTTCGTACAAAAAAAGTTTAAAAAGAAATAGGCAGATATAGTCCAAAAATCGCGGTCCGTTTGCCCCGAATGTCAGCGAAAGTCTTCCAGAGGGAGACTTCCTTCACAACGGCATGTCCGAATCTTTCCATTAACAAAGTTCGGCTGGGCAAGCAGGCAGTTGAAAAGAACGTAGGCTTGAGAAACAAAAAAAGGGCCCGAAAAGGGCCCTTTTTTTGAGTATAAGATCTTCTATTATCTGAGTCGAACGCCGATATCATCAATGCCGGCTCCGATTGAAGTGGCATCGGGAGCGGTCTCGATCGTACCATTAGGACCGGCTGACATGATCCAGATCGGACCAGTCGCTGCGAGCATTGCTGGAGCGTTCGTAACATAGGCATTTCCCCAGGGATCGGCGTTCACCATGGCAATATAGGGACCTTTCCATTTTGTCCCCCAGCAGGCGTCCGTATCCTCTACCAGCGCATGGTCATACTGGTCGGTTGCGCTATTATCCCATCCTGCAGGTACCGCGGGAACGGTGCCGTGTCCAACCATCATCGTTGTTGCATTGCGGCAGGTTGCAGAAACAGGCCATTGTCCGGCGTCTTTTCTCAAAATCAGGATTCCTGTCGATATCGATCTGATATCTGCGGCCGCTCGTGTGATTCTGGCTTCATCGATCTCCTTGAAAATCAGCGGAACCAGAATTCCAGCCAGAATTGCGATGATGCCTGCAACAACGATTACTTCAATAAGCGTAAAACCTTTTCTGTTCCTCAAATCCATAACCCCTCCCGTGAAGATAGAATTAGATTAACGACTGTATGCGTTTTTCAATTCGTACAGTATAGCAAAGAAAATAAAAAAAATCCACTTGATGCTTTTTTTAATTTTCAGCTCTGACAAAGACACAAAAAGTTGCAAAGTCATATTTAAAGCTGCACCAGGAAAAAGACTCGCTCAGCCTGAGAGCCTCCATAGATGATACCTTGAACCGTCTGATTAAACAATGATAGGAAAACGAGTTAACGACTCGCCTGTGGTTCTAACATGAGACCCGAGACTTGAGACCGAGACCTGACACCTCTCGCATTCTATAATTGACTTTTTATGGATATTTCTTTATTGTGAACGCAATTCGCACTGCAGTTAATCCGAAACGCCTCCTGTGCCAATTTGAGGTGGTGAATGCATACACGGAGCCGGGAGCAGGAGAACTTTTGAGCGGAACCAATCCCCACCAGCAAACAGATTTGTCCGTTGTAATACCGGTATATAATTCCGACCGTATTTTCCCGGAACTCTATCGTCGTTTGTGCGCTGTACTGGAAAAGTCCGCACCTTCCTTTGAGATTATCGCTGTTCTTGACGGTTGTACTGATAATTCCCTGTCAATAATCAGCGGTTTGGCAGCCAGAGACAGCCGTCTCAAGGTCATCGAGTTTTCACGGAATTTCGGCCATCAGGCGGCAGTAACCGCAGGTCTCCACCACGCCGGTGGAGACCGGGTCGCCATCCTTGACGATGATCTTGAGGACCCACCCGAGGTTCTCCCTGCGTTCCTTGCCAGGCTCAACGAAGGGTTTGATGTTGTCTACGGCATCAGAAAAAGACGCAAACGCTCTTTCTTTATACGCACACTCTTCAGCTGCTTTTATCGTCTGTCGGGCAAACTGTTCGACATTGATATCCCCCGCGATAGCGGCGATTTCTGCGTCATGACCCGCCGTGTTCTGCAGGTTCTGCTCGCGATGCCGGAAAACAACCGGTATCTCCGGGGGATGCGCGCGTGGGCGGGTTTCAATCAAACGGGCATCGAATACGAACGGGGAGAACGGTTTTCCGGCGCCTCGGGATACACGCTCAGAAAATACTTTTCCCTGGCTTTTGACGGAATCTTCTCGTTTTCCTTCAGACCGCTGAAATATGTCACCTTCATCGGGGTCTTCATCGCGCTCTTGAGCTTCGCCTATGCCTCCTTGATCGTTTATATGAAATTGGCGGGCCACATCCCCGATGTCCCGGGATGGACCTTTCTGACCGTCGCCGTCCTCTTTCTCTCGGGCATTCAATTGATCGCCATGGGGGTCATGGGGGAATACGTTTCACGAATCTATGACGAGGTGAAGCACCGTCCGCCGTATGTCATCAGAATAAAAATCGGTTTTACCGCCGGGGAACAACGTGAACAACCTTCCTAGTACGATAAGCGGCAAACGCATCCTGATCACCGGCGGCCTGGGCATGATCGGCAGCACGATCGCGCGCAAACTCGTGAACCACGGTGCGCGGGTAACCCTGGTCGACTCCTGCATCGAACCCTATGGCGCCAACATGTTCAACATCCACGACATCAGAGGACAGGTCGAGGTCAATATCAGCGACATCAGGGACCGGGAATCCATGAAGGTCCTGGTCAGGGACCGCGACATTATCTTCAATCTCGCCGGCCAGGTCAGTCATAACGACAGTATCAACGATCCCTATCTTGATGCCGACATCAATTACATCGGCCATATCAACGTTCTCGAGTGTGTCCGTCGCTATAATCCCGGAGCCGTGGTGCTCCATGCCGGGTCCCGCCTGCAGTTCGGCAGGATAGAGTCCAACCCGGTGCAGGAAAATCATCCGCTCAGGCCGCGAACTCCCTATGCGCTGAACAAGACCGCCGCGGAGAATACCTATTTTTTCTACCACGAGGTCCACGGCATCCGGACGGTCGCGTTCAGGATCGCGAACCCCTATGGCCCCCGGTCGCAAATGCGCCACACAAGTATTCCATGGTCAACTGGTTCATTCGCCAGGCCATGGAGAATAAGACGATAACCATCTTCGGGGATGGCAGCCAGATACGGGATTACATATTTGTCGAGGATCCGGCCGATGCCTTCATAACGACGACGTTCAACCCCGCTTGCTACGGCACGGCGTTCAACGTGGGAAGCGGTACCGGCACCTCGTTCCGAAACATGGTCGGCATGGTGCTCGACATTGTCGGCTCCGGCCAAATGGAATCGATACCCTGGCCGCAGACCTACATCAATGTGGAAACAGGGGACCACATTACCGACATCGGCAAAATCTCCCGGACCACGGACTGGCGCCCCCGCATGGACCTGCGGACCGGCAGCAGAATGACGTATGAATATTATCAAAACAACCGATCGGCATACTGGTAGGCGGGAACCGCCTGACGATGAGCACGGGAACAGGGCATGAGTGAGTTCGATAAGTTCGTTGACCGGTACGAGGACATCCTTTCGGATGCCGTCAAACAATCAGGTTACGCTTCCTCATTCTTCGTCGAGGGCAAGATCCGCGAACTCCACCGATTTCTGAAATCGCTGGGCCGTGACGCCGATGCGTTGAACATCCTGGACTTCGGGTGCGGCATCGGCAAAGCGGAGCCGATCATCAGGTCCTATTTCAAAAATGCGTTCATTTATGCCGTTGATGTCTCCGAAGACTCCATCGCGGCCGCACGAACCCGGAACAAGGACATGGACCGGTGCGTGTATGCGACGTTCGACGGCCACAGGCTCCCGTTCGAACATTCCTTTGACCTTGTGTACATTGCCGGGACCCTGCACCACATCCCCCGGGAACAACACGTCCCCCTCCTGTATATGCTCGGCGCGAGCCTGCGGGAAAGGGGCATGATCTTTATTTTCGAGCATAATCCCTATAACCCTCTGACCGTGAAGGCGGTCCGTTCGTGCGAACTCGACGAACATGCGGTGCTGCTGAAACCGGGCTACCTGGACCGGGTCCTGAACGAGAGCGGTTTCACCTGGAGAAAGCTCCGGTTCATTCTCTTTTTCCCCTCGTTTTTGCGGTTGCTGCTTCCCCTTGAACGTTATCTGGGCTGGCTGCCGCTGGGAGCCCAGTACTATTATATTGCAAGCAAACAACGGAAACGGAGCGGATTGAAATGATTTTCATTGTCCCCAGCACTGACTCGGGAAAAGCCCTCGGCAGTTTGAAAGACCTGGTGATCAACACGCTCCCCTTCGGCATCGCGGCCCTGGCGAGCATCCTGGAACGGGATGGCCGCCCCGCGACCATTATCAACGACAGCATCACTCCTCTGACACCGGCGATGATCACGGCCCTCGCAACAGCGGCTCCGGGCCGCCCTGTCTTCGGCATCACCAGCCTCACCCTCCAGACCCCGCGGGCAAAGGAACTGGCACGACTCATCAAGCAGGTCTTGCCGCATGCCGCTGTCATCGTAGGCGGAATTCACGCGACCGCGCTTCCCGAGGAGTTTATCGACGCAGGCGGCATCGACTATGTCTTTTACGGAGAGGCTGATGGGGTGATCACCGAACTTGCGGACAAATTGTCAGCGGGTCAGGACGTGTCCATGCTTCCTGGTCTGATCTGGAGGGCACCGGACGGCTCGATCCGCAAAAATCCGCCGGCGAAACTGATCGATTTGAAAGAATTGCCGCCGTTCCCCTATCACCTGTTCGAGGGCCAGCTTGACCGGTACGATCTCGGCGCCGTCATTTCATCCCGCGGCTGTCCTTACCGGTGTATTTTCTGCAGTCAGCGGGCCATTACCGGCACCCATCACCGGACACGGCCTCTCGATCACGTCCTCCGGGAGATCGACATCCTCGTTGAGCAGCATCACCTGGATTACATAACCTTTTTTGACGATAATTTTGTGGTGAACAGGCAGTGGACCTATGACCTTTGCAACGCCCTGATTGCGCGGGGCTATGACAAAAAGGTCAGGTTCATGTGCCAGCTGCGGGGCGATGCGGTCTCCGAGGAGGCGCTCACGATCCTCAAGAAAACGGGATTCGATACGCTCAGCTTCGGCATCGAGACCGGCTCCGAACGCATGGCGCAGGTCATCCAGAAGGGCGAAACCGTTGCGCGGAATGTACAGGCCGTGCTCCAGGCACATGCATTCGGCTTCAGGACCGCCGGCACCTTCATCATCGGTTTCCCCACGGAGACCGCAGAAGACAGAAAGCAAACCATTGATCTGGCCATGTCTCTTCCCCTGGATATCGTGCGCATCAATATCGGCATTCCGTATCCCGGCACCCCTTTTTATGACATGGTAAAAAGCTCTCTTATCGTGAGCGAGGGGTGGGGGAATTTTAACGTGGTCAGCCCCCTGGTCACGGGCCCCTTTGCGAAAATGCCGCTTCCCTACGTCCCCCCGGGCGCCTCGGACGACGAACTGCGCTACCTCATGCTCTGGAATAACATGAAATTCTGGCTGAGGCCCAAAGGGCTCGCCAGCTTCTTTTTCAAGAAAAGCACGTTTGTCACCCGACTCCCGCCGCGCTGGTACCTGCATTTCTCCATCATCCGCGGCATCGTGGCAACAGGACTTACCGTGACCGCGAACCTGCTCTGGATCGCATATGTTGCGATCAAAATCCCCCTTGCCAAACGGCTCTCCAGACGTTCAGGAACTGACGGCACACCAGGACGGGGATGATCACGATGCTCAACCGTTTCTTCCGGAACCTGCAGGCTTCCGATGTCCGCGAACGTTTAATGCAATCGCTCCTTGCGCTCCTGGCGCTGTCAATCATCAACGCATTGATCTACCGTGAGTACTGGACCGGCGACAGGATCTTTACCGGAAGCGACCTGCTGACCGCATTCGGACCGCTCCTCAATTTCCAGACGGATTGCCTCCAGAGTCACAGCTGGCCGTTCTGGAACCCGTTCATGAACTTCGGCTACCCTTTCATCGAACACTACTCCAATACGGTATTTTTCCCCACCCATTTTCTGATGGGCATGATCACCGGTTCCAGCATGTATATTATCCAGTGCGAGATCCTGCTGTGGATCGTGATCGGCGGGTTTGGCGTATACCTGTGCGTGCGGGAGGCGGGTTCATCATCCCTCGCCGGCATCGTGGCCGGCGCCTGCTACATGTTCTGCGGACAAATGATCGCCCTGCCCCAGTGGCATCTCCTTGTTTACAATGCCGCCTGTTTTCCTTTTTATGTGCTCGGATATCTCCGCGCGAAAAAAGCCGATACCCCATTGAATTTTATTTCGATAGCGTTCCTGACCATGGCGATCTTCGGCGGTCACATAACCACAACTGTGCTCAGCATCTACGTATTCGCGCTCTTTGTCCTCATGGATGCCGTTCTGATCAGGCGATTTCGTTTTGCGCTCACGTTTCTGGCCGTTACCATGACCGCGTCAGCCCTGCTTGCGCTGCCGAAACTCGGACCTCTCTACCAGGCCCTCCACCTCGGACCTCGGATGAACGCTCCCGAGGTCTTCAAGAACGGACATGATGTTATTAATTTTTATAACTTCCTGAGCTTTATCCTGCCGGTAAAGTATTATTTTTCCCTGTATATCGGCGAGCTCGGGATCCTGGCGCTCCTGTACGCTGCCCTCCGGAAAACGCTGAAGATTGATGCGCTGCTCCTGGCCTTTCTGGCGACGGCCTGGCTGCTGTTCGTTGACGCCGAGGGGAATCTCTCCCTCCTGCGCACGGTCGTGAACGTCCTGCCGCTCATGCGGCTGGTCCGCAATGAATGGTTCGAATGGTTTTTCCCCTTGTTCTTTGCAATTCTCTATCTGGCAAAATATATCGACGCGCTGCTCTCGGATGAACGGAACCGGCAGCACGCCCTGGCGCTGATCGTTTTTCTTGTCCTGCTCACGGTTTCATTCCTTACGGCATTTGATACCACGATCCACCTTAATGCGTACGTCGCGCATGTCATGCTTGCCGTCGTATGGCTCTCTCTGACGTTTATCAGGGACAACAAGAGAACCCAACTTCTGCTTGCGCTGGTCCTCATCACTGCGGAGTTTTTCCTGGTTTTTAACCGCGTCAGCATCGATGATGCGCCGGTGCGCTCCAACGACCGTATTGCTTTTGCAACAACGGACCAGACAAATGCGAGCCGGTCCTATACCGACGGAAATCTCGTGCGCAATAAAATGCCCAAGATCGTGCTGCAGGACGATGTACGCCCGTCAATCGACGACAGCAGACAATGGCCTGTCCTTTCATCCGGAGCAGACGGCAATTTTATCGATTCCATGAACCAGAAACGCTTTACCGGGTGGTGGTTCAATGCCCAGGAACGATATGATTTCATCCGTATCAAGGAAAGCCCGCTGCTTGAAGCTCTCGACGGGAAACCGCTCTATGCGTTGTTCAGCACATCCGGTGGATTGCAGCCAACAGCGCCGATCCTGTTCGAAGGAATAACCTGTTCATCCTTCTCCTTCCGCGTAGGGGTCCCGGAAGCAGGATTTTTCATTCTTAATCAGATGTTCGACAAGCGGTGGTCCGTGCGGGTGGACGGCAGGCCCGTTCCCCTGCTGCTGGCCAATGACTTTTTCATGGGCCTCGATCTGGTTCCGGGTGAGCACAGGGTGACGTTTCAGTTCAGGGACAGGATATTCACCGCTTCGGTGATCATCAGTGTTGTAACCTTGGCGGGATTGATCGGCTGGCGTTTCGTGCGGATGCGGCGTGGCAAACCTGATTTACAAACTACCTTTCATTGACCTTCGATTCCGGCGATGCGGGAATGGATCTGATCCTGTCAAGCAGACGTGACCCCTTCTCCTTTTATCTCCACTGACGTGTGCCCATAGACCTGGAACCGGTTCGTCTTTACCTTGATGTCGCACGGATTGCAATGACCGTACACGTCACAGGGTCTGAACTTGTCATCGATCTGATAATCTGGCTCAAGGATGCTGGCGATCGGTTTCCGTTGTTCATAGAGGTCGCTGTGACACCGGTATACGCCGCCGTTCGGTCCTATGATCAGCTCCGTGGTCCGGCAGAGCACCTTTTTTTCAAATGCCTTGTCGCAGGCCCCTTCGAACTTCATGGTTCCATACCAGGTGCCGTTATATTCTCCCAGGAACTCCTTCGTACGGAAATCGACGCCCCGGCTCTTGCCATACTCCTGCGCCCTCAGGATCTCCTGCTCCTGCTTGGGGTGCAGAACGCCCCAGATACCGATGCTGTATCCCGCATTCTGAAGCTTCAATACCTTTTCCACCAGCGGTTCCAGCTTCATGCTTTCAGGATGATAGCTCACCCGTATCGAAGCATAGGGCGCGTTCCGTTTGATCCTGTCCGGCCGGACATTTTTCATGAACGTATCAGCGTCAAACTGCAAGTTCGTCAGCAGATCAATATGTAATTCCGGCTTGACATGATTCAGGATGTAATAGAAATCCGGGTGCAGGCTCGGTTCACCGCCCTGGAGCGAGATCGGCAGGTCATCACGTGATGCGATCCGGTTCAGCCCCTCGACCCATTGCTTGCCGGTCAACCGGTTTTTTTCCAGATGGCCGGTCTCAAATTTGTTGATGCAGTAACTGCAGCGGAGATTGCAGGCAAGGGTCAGAAAAACCGCGATATAGTTGTGTGATTCAGGAATGACAATCGGCTTCATTTGTTCTCCCATGCGAGATAGTCGGTCAGGTCAACCGCGTGTCGCCCCATGGCGGTCCGCGTGCCCGGCGGGGGGCTTCGCAGGACCCCCTCCTTTCGAAGCAGAGCATACACCGTTTCAAGCTGCTGCGGATCACTGGTGACCAGGACCGGTGAGAAGCGGACGTTGCTCATACGGAACATGCGGATAATGTCCGCTGCCGCTTTATCCGCTTCGCGGAAACACAGGATAGGACTGCTGCCTGCATAGTATTCCGTAAGCGGAAGGATCTGCGGATAACCGGGAACGTAGTTGGGGTCCCAGTAGATCGAGAAACCTCCCATATCGAAATAGACCGGCGCATACGTCGTCCTGAGCTCAGTCAGCGCTTTGGCGAACTGCATCTCTTCTTTCCTCGGCCCCAGTTCATACACCGGGGTCCGGTCGCTGTACGCCAGCTGGAACCACGAGACCATGACGATGATCAGCGCAATAAGAAGATAGGGGGCTGCGACCAGCAGGTTCGGCGGGGGATTCCCGGCATCGCCCCCCTCCTCATGGTGCATGGACTTCTTGAACAGGAGCGGGACCGACCAGGTAAACCCCGCCATCAGCACCGCAACAAAAGGCAGCATCTGGCGCGCTTCATACGCCATGCGCGCCGCGTGCGGAAGGATCAGAACAAAGGAGAGCCCGCACAGGAACAGGACCCCCAACAGTTTAAGCGATGGCAGTTCCCGGTCGGCTTTATTTAGCGCCATCTGGTGAAAACCGTAGCAACCGAGAACAACCCCCAGAAGGGCGAGGGGTTTGAAAACATAATTAAACAGGATCATGAGCGATGTTGAAATGACCGCCAGCCGTCCCTGGCCGATATTATACCCCTGGTCCGCCCCGTTTTTCAGAAGGAATGCATCCTTGATGTCGATGACAGCGTCGCTCCAGCCAAGGTACCACACGTTTTGCAAAAATTGGAGGCCATGTGCTGCGGTCGGCGCCATGCCGAAGAGAAAATAGGTTTTCCATCGGAACCCGCGCCGCTCCAGCACGTCCCATCCGATCAGCCATACATACAGGAAAAAGACGGAATCGAAGGACACCAGAGAAAGCGCAAATTCGATGATCCATGCGGCGATTGCCCAGCGATTCCGGTGCAGCTCCGATCCGGCGCGGGTCGACATCACCACGGCAAGCATGAATCCGAACCTGAGGAGATCGTCGATCGGCTGGTTGGCAAGGCTGTCCGCGTATCCCAGAAATGCCGGGGTAAGCGCATAAAAGAAAACGGCAACAAAGGACACGCGGTGGCTCGTGATCCGGGCGAACAGAACGTACATCAGCAAGAGCGCCCCGAAGGAAAACAGGAGCGACAGGATCCGGACGGAGAATAACCCGTTCAGGCCGATTTTAAACATGATCGCATAGGGAATCAGATATCCGGCGGGATAGTGCGTATACAGGAGGCGGGGTCCTATCCGCGGCGAACTGCCCGGACACGTTCCGTGCGCATGCTGGCGAAGCTCCGGACTATCGAGCAGATCGATGTTCGGCGCGTAGCCCTGGGGTTTGAACAGAAGACGATTGTGGAGCCATCCCCCCTCTTCCCACTGCCGGAGCGAGAGCATGGTCTGTGCGTCACCAAATCCCCAGTCGCTCCAGCGGTATTCGTCATCGGCACGCACAGCGAGGATAATAAAAAGAATGGACAGGAATACAGCAAGGAGAATGTTCCACGGGTTGCTGCGCTTGAGCAGCTGAAGATAGGTGTCCGGTTTCAGGAAATTCAAGTTAAGATTCCTCTCAAAAAACAAATGCATGATAGCGCAAACGCCAGGGAATTTCAACTTTAAATTCCCGCAGTTCACGGGGTTCGTCCATGGTGTTTCAGTAAAATATTATTCATTTGACAATGGCCGTCCTTCCATTTTATTATGAAAGCCGTTCCATGAAGCGAACCCCTCTTATGGCGTTGAACAACCTCTTACCTACCAGCTCCCGGAAACAGGAGCTCGTCGCCTGTCTTTGCATCTGCGCAGCCACGCTCCTGGTCTTTTTCCTTACGGTGCAGCACAGCCGCAACAATCGGCGTTTCAGTCCCGTACACCAGGTCGCAACAATCCCGACCATGGACGGAGCATACGGCATATGGGCGAGCGCCGGAGTACGCGGGCGGGTCCTGGTTTACTGCGACCGGCGCCTGAACATCGAGGTATCGGAACCTGTTGACCCGTCGTCACCCGGAGACCAGTACGTGTACGCATCCATCCGCACCAACATGGTACGCGTGCTGTATCATGTTGTCCCCGATTCGGCCTGGGATGAAGTTGCGACAAATCTGAGGAAATTCCCTGTCTATGCGTATGACCGAGGGATGTTCAGAATAACCGTGTTTGACGGAATCCCGCTCTATGTCATGCGCCTCCGGGACATGCCGCATCTTGACGAAGAAGTGCTGCTGCATATCAACAGCGATGTCTGGGATGACCGGGAGTTTTCGGAAATCCTCGGACTGCTGCATAACCACACGCTGTCAGGAGACATAATCACGCTTTCCGGCGCGTCTTCAGCAACCCGGGCCAAGGCTCTGCAAACCTATGCGATTAGCCAATAACAAGAGCATTCTCCTTTTCATTCTTCTCTTTTCCCTCTTCACGAAATTCTGGGGACTCGGAGAAAATCCTTCGTATATTCTTGACGAGAGTCTGCACGTGCCTGCCGCCACGAACTATCTTACGAGCGGGCATATGCTCCCTGACCTCTGGTATCACCCTCCCCTGAAGCACGTGCTCCTCTCGGGAAGCATGGCGCTTTTCGGAAATACCCCTATCGGGTGGAGGGTCCGGAACGCTCTGTTCGGCTTCCTCTCAATTCTTCTGCTTTATCTGCTGGCACGGGAGTTGTTTCCTGATGAACGTGTGGCCGCCCTTGCCGCGGCCTTCCTTGCAACCGATCCCGTGCATATGCTCTCCTCGCGGTCGACGGGCGAGGAGATCGCCGCGATCCTGTTCATGCTCATGTTCCTGTATTCCCTGGTCAGATATCTGAAGGGTGGCATCTTATGGCTTATTCTTGCCGGTATCTGTCTCGGACTTGCCCTGTCGTGTAAATGGTATTTCCTTCCGCTTGCGCCCGCGGTCATGGTCTTTGCTCTCTGGCGGAAAAAACAGCAGGAGGGATGGAATCCGGGCACCGTGATCACGATCATGCTTGCCTTCACCTGTTTGCCGGTTTGCGTCTATCTCCTGAGTTTTTATCCCTGGTTCGGCAGGGGCTATTCGCTCATTGAATTTTACCGCATGCAGATCGATGCCTTCCAGGAGCTGCGGGAGCTGCAGGCGGGATATTTTTTCAATCTCGTCAAGGCCGACTCCGGATCCGCCCTGCGCTGGTTCATGAAGCCGGTCCTGGTCCTTCTGGGCGTCTCCGGAGAGGGCCCGGACCACAACCGTTACCAGGTCTTTGTGAATAATTTCCCAATCGTAGCGCTGACCCTGCCGGCCGTTGCATACGCCGTCTTGAGAATCATAAAAGAAGGAAAGCGCCCCTGGGTCACGGCGCCGGACACAGCATCCGTATCCGGTTCTCTTGCGCTCATGTCCCTGGTTTTTATTTCGTTGTATGCTCCGATGCTCATCGTTAGCAGACCGATCTTCATCTATTCGATGACAACCATCCTTCCCCCGGCATACATCCTCATCGCATTCTTTATCACCGCGGCCATGGATCAGGGGAACGTAAAAAAAGACCTGCATGTCGCCATCATTGTCATCGCGCTCCTCTGGGGGGCGTACCTGTTCCCGCTTGTCAGTGGCAGAGCGGTAGCTATCGCGGCATATGATTCTCTTATCAACGCTCTATTGCCATGAACGGGAACGGGTGGTGCTGACCGTGCCTGCATGGCCCGCACGTCTTCGCGTGGCCTGCTTGTCCGGGAATGCCGTCTGAAAGGTGCGACTTATGACTGTCAACGTATTGCTGCTCAATCCACCTGGCAAACGGATGTATATCAGGGATTATTACTGCAGCAAAGCTTCGCGGACCAATTACGTGTTTCACCCCGTGGACCTGCTGCTGCTCAGCGGTCGGCTGGCGCAACGCTACGAGGTAACCGTCATAGATGCCAATGCAGACCGGCTGGATGCGGAGCGATGCGTCACCCTGATCGACCGCCTGGCGCCGGACGTTATCGTGTCGATGATCGGCGCTGTGTCCCTTGACGAAGATGTTGCCTTTCTGGAGAAGCTGAAAAAGCCCGCTCGCCGCATCGTTGTGAGCGGTGACGTGGTTCTTGAACATACCGGGGAATGGCTGCGGCAGCACGACTTTATCGATGCCGCGCTTCTCGATTTCACCAGCGAGGACATTGTGGCGTATATCGAAGGAGAGACCATTCCCCTCGAGTTCGTCGTTAGAAATGCTGAAACCGATCAACCCATGGTCAGGAAACGTGCGGTGAATTTGGAATTCAGCCTTCCCCTGCCCCGCCATGATCTCTTCATCTCACGACATTACCGGTTCCCTTTTGCCAGGCACAAGGAGTTCGCGACCGTCTTAACGGATTACGGCTGTCCCTATCACTGCACCTTTTGCAATATGAGTTCCCTTGGTTATAAATACCGGCCGGTCACCGACATTATCGAGGAGCTTCGCTTGTTGCGAACGCTCGGCAGGAAAGAGATCTTTTTCATTGACCAGACCTTCGGCGCCAACAGAAAACGCGCCCTTGATCTGTGCGGCCGGATGGAGCAGGAGCGGTTCACGTTCGGATGGAGTTGTTTCACGCGAGTGGACCTTCTCACTGAAGAGCTGGCAGCGGCCATGCAGGGATCGGGCTGTCATACCGTGATGCTCGGCGTGGAAACCGCCAGTGCCGCAATGCTGGAGGCCTATGGGAAAGGATATACGAAGGCGCGGATACAGGATGCGTTCAGGTTGTGCAAAACCCTCGGGCTCAGAACCGTGGCGACATTTGTACTCGGCCTGCCTGAGGAAACAGAGGATACCGCGCGGGAAACGATCGCGTTCGCCCGGGAACTCGACTGTGATTTTGCGTCCTTCAACATTGCCGTGCCGCGCATGGGCACCCTGCTTCGGCAGATCGCCATTCAGGAAGGACTCATTAGGCCGGACATCATGATGATGGACCAGGCCGGATCGACAATAACCATGCCTAGCCGGCACCTGACAAAAGCGCGGCTCGGCGAGCTCAGGAAGCAGGCAATACAAAGCTTTTATCTCAGGCCCGGCTATCTGTGGAAGCGGCTGATCAGGATCTCCACGCTCTATGAATTACGGGAACAGTTATTTGAAGGCTGGGCATTGCTGAGCTCGTTATGGAAAATTGACGAGAACACCCCCTGATCAACAACCGGGCGTGAAGCAGGTGATGATTTCGCAGCATTTAGGTATTGCCGTCACGGGCGATATGCGCTACAATCCCTTTCGTTGCCCTACGGAGCAGATTGCTCGGCAGTGAGGAGATACGAGTTAATTCATGAAAGTCGATACCGTACGAAAAGTGGACTACTACGCGGGAGTTCCGCTCTGTTTTTTCGCCACGGTCATAAAGAAATGCCGCTCGCTTCTTTCCAGAGCCAATCAACAGAACAAACCGAAGAACATCCTTTTCATCGAACTTTCGGAGATGGGCAGCGCGATCCTGGCCGACCCGGCCATGCTTAAATTGAAGCACACGCTGAACGCGAACCTCTATTTTGCTATTTTCAGAAGAAACAGCGCAAGTCTAGACCTGCTGCGCACAATCCCGCGTGAAAACGTATTTATCATGTCCGATGACGGCCTGCTTAATATCGCGATCGGAGCATTCAAATTCCTTTTCTGGACCCGGAAAAATAATATTGATACGACCATCGACCTTGAGCTTTTTTCGCGTTTTTCCGCGCTGCTCACCGGTTTTTCCGGAGCACAACGCACCGTCGGTTTCCACGCCTTTTATAACGAAGGTCTGTACCGCGGTGACCTGCTGACGCACAAGGTTGCCTACAATCCCCATCTGCACATTGCAAAGAATTTTGTCGCCCTGGCCAATGCAGTGCTGAGCCCTCGTGCGGAAGTTCCCTACTCAAAAACAGTCGTACCTGATGAAGAGATATCGCTTCGGAAGGTCGTGGTAAGCGAAGAAGCAAAGGGGAAGATGCGCACAAAGATCAGCCATGCGTTTCCGCGGTACTCGGCGGAGCAGCATCAGATCGTTTTATTCAATACTAATGCGTCAGAACTGGTGCCCCTTCGCCGCTGGCCGCAGGCGTATTATACAACCCTCGCCAAAACAATCCTGCACCGGTACCCGAATGTCGTTATTCTGCTTACCGGGGATGGGACCGAGCGTTCAAACAAGGACATCATTGTGGCGGAAGTGAACAGCGATCGATGCGTGAACTTCGCAGGGCAGACGTCTGTTTCCGACCTTCCTGCGTTGTACTCGGTGAGCGACTTCATGCTTACGAATGACTCGGGGCCGGCTCACTTCGCCGCTGTTACCGATATGCCCGTGTTCGTTCTGTTCGGCCCCGAGACGCCGAAAATCTATGCGCCTCTGGGTGCGATGACGCCGTTATATGCCGGTTTGGCATGCTCCCCGTGCGTTTCCGCGGCGAACCACAGAAAGACCCCGTGCCGGGACAATGTGTGTCTCCAGACCATTTCTCCTGAACAGGTTCTTCAGTCCCTTCTGCCGGTTCTGAACCACGACATCACTTCCCAATCACGAACTGATGGCTCCTCTGGTTGATTCTAAATAAAATTAACATGCATCGGCGGCTTGCCCTGTTTTTCAGCGGAAAGGGGCGTCCCCTGCTTCAGCTCCCATAAGAACTCGTTCACCTTGTGCTGAAGACAAAGAGATCCGCACATGGTCCGGGCATCGAACTTCTCAGAACCGATGAGACGGATCACTTCCCAGTAACGCTCCCCTTTCCAAAGCTCCTTGAACGAGGTTTCCGCGATGTTGCCGATATGGTACTTGCTGTACTTGCTGTTAAACAGCATGCCGCACGGCGCAACAAGACCGGAGCCGGACAACTGCATGATGAAGGGCGGGCCGTAGCATTGCGAGTAGCAGCGTTTGCCGCCGGAGAGGATCTTCGACCACTTTGCACGCACCAGGTAGCTGTCCGTGGAATGGGTTTCGGCCTCCTTCAGAAGGTCCACCAGGCTTTCGTAGCGCGAATAATCCACACCAAGGCTCGCATTCTCGTCATCGCTGCAATGTTTGATCACGAGATAGTCGACGCCCAGTTCCTTGCCGAGTTTGGAAAGCGGCAGGATCTGGTCGGCGAACTCCGGCAGCAGCACCATCTGGAGACCCAGCGTGACATCCAGTCCGCGGGCCTTCTTGATGGCAACGGCCGTCCGTATGGTAGTCATGACCTTGTGATAATCGGCAACCGAACATCCGTGAATGTGTGCATACCGCTCAGGGTCAGCGGCTGATATATTGAAGCGAAGATAGGTGAGCGCCGGCAGAACATCCTCCAGTCGATCGTCTTTCAGCAGATAGCCATTGGTCCCGAGCGCCATGTCCAGACCGTTCTTCTTACCGCGAAGGATTGCGTCATAAAGATGCGGGGAGCAGGTGCTCTCGCCGTCGCTCACAAAACTGACGGCTTTGACACCGATCTCCGCGGCGTCGTCGAGAAAACGGAAGATCACGTCCTTCGTCATCCGCTTTTCGTCATTGGCCTGGAGTTGGCCGTAGCAGTATACGCATTTGAAGGTGCAAGCACGGGTCAGTGCACAGTCGATCGTAATCGGCGCTATGCGTTCACCCCGGAGCCACGCTTCAACGCGGTCCCGGTGCCATTCCAGTTTATGGCTGTCGAGAATAATCCGCTCAGCGTCCGCATTTCGTACAACACTATTCTGATCAATCTTTTTCATAAGTCCTCACGTCTTATTTTTGACAGGCATCACCGTATCCATAGGTTACACGCGCCAATAATACAATTCCCTGATAGTTTGCAAGAGATAGGCCGTTCCCCAGCGAATAATCTGCAATTTTCTCTGTCCGCCGATGCGCTGCGGTTCATCATAAGGAATCTCGGCAATCTTCTTTTTTCTCTTTGCGCTGCGAATCGACAGGAGGGGCATGATGCATACTGTTGTAAAGCAGCATTTCTCCGGCCGATAAGCGTCCTCGCGATGCAGATCAAGCTCGTAAAAGAGGCTTTTATAAAAAGCGCGATACATGACAAGCGAATCGGTATAGGACCCGTGATACAGCAGGTTGATCATTTTCGTGAACACGGCGTTTCCAAAACCGGTGATCAGACCGTCGTCCTCGCTCCTGGCGTTGTCCAGATACCGGGACGCGATGACCATGTCGTATCCTTCACGGATTTTCGCAATAAGCGCGGGAATCGCCTCTGGCATCGAATTGCCGTCGGGACTGAACGCAACAACAACATCACCCTCGATCTGCTCCATCGCCTCGATGTAAGCGTGCCGCAATCCTTTGCGCTTCTGGCGGATGACCTCGTATCCCTGGGCCAGGGCGTATTCAACGGTCCCATCGTCCGAGCCACCGTCGACAACGTAGATGCGGTCCACCCACTCCCGTTTTACCTGGGGCATGATTGCCCGCATTCCTTCGATCTCATTATAGGTCAGGACGAGCAGGGCTGTTTTCATCGGAACATACTACCATATCACTTCTGATTTTGCCAGCCATCGTGGCCTTATACATGCTTTTCAAGAAATTTCTCTATGGTCTGCATGACGAACTCTCGTTCCCGGGGTCCGATGTCCTGATGCACGCCGATGTGGAGTCCGCGCTCCCCGACATACTCGGCAACGGGGAACCGGCCGATCTGATGCCCGAGAAACGCAAAGCCGGGGCACTGAGTGGGCATGGATGAGAACAGCGTCCGGGTGTCGATCCCCGCCTGCTCCAGATGGCCGGCGAGCTCGTCTCGGGTGAAACGGGCAGATTCTCCGATCACGAGCGGAAGCGCGTGGGGACCGATCTCTTCGTACGGCTCCTTCCTGATCGTCCTGAGCACCGGCTCGAAAGGGCGAAGGTGTTCGAGAAAATAATACAGGTTTTCGCGACGACGCGAAAGTATGTCCTGGTAGAGTTCAAGGTGTCCGATGCCGACCGCAGCTTCAAGTTCATTCATCTTCGCTGAAAAACCGATGCGTTCAAACATGAACCGGATATCGTGCTGGTCGCCGTACTGGAACCGCTTGTCACAGTATGCGCCAGACGTGTTCAGCATACAGGTTTCGCATTTGCATGCCCGTCCGTGGCTCCTGAGAGAGCGGAGGATTTCCGCATACTCCCGGTTGTCCGTGGTGACAATCCCCCCCTCGATCGTGGTGATGATGTGGGCGACATACAGACTGAACGCGCCGAGCCCGCCCAGCGCACCCGCGTTCCTGCCCCGGTACCTTGCGCCGTGGGCTTCCGCGGCGTCTTCGACCACGAGCAGCTTGTGCCGAGAAGCGATGCTGTTGATCGCGTCCATGGCCGCCGGCTTTCCCATCAGATGGACCGGCATGATCGCCCGGGTCCGCGGCGTGATCGCCGCCTCGATTTTTCCGGGGTCGATATTCAGCGTCATGGGATCGACATCCACGAACACCGGTGTGAATCCCGCCTGCAGCACGGCATTTCCCGTGGCCACGAACGACAGCGCGGGTACGATGATCTCGTCGCCCCGGGTCGCTCCGAAATCGTACAGAACCGCCAGCGCCAGGGCATCGGCATCCGTCCCGGTGCTGACGGCAACAGCCTCGGCCGTACCAACGATGTCTGCGAAGCGTTTTTCGAATTCCCGTACATAGAGGCCGCCGGACACCCGTTTCTTTTCCAGCGCGTCCATGATCAGCCGCTTCGATGTTTCCGTGATGGTTATGGTCCCGAAGGGTATTTTCATGACATCATACTCGTTTCCGTGGTGGTATGCCCAGGGCAGGGATCGTCGTTTGAGCATCCTGATAGCGCTCAGGCGTTCCGATGTCTATCAGCGGTGCATCTGTTGCATAGCCGTAGCATTTCAGGTCAACCAGCGAGGGGAACAGATCGTGCTCCAGCGAAAAGTGATCACCAGCAGGCATGCGGCCAAATAGCGCCGCATCAACCAGGTATATGCCGGCACTCGCCCAGGCGTCCGCACAGGGAACTTTTTCCCTAAACGAACGCACGCGGTCGTGTTCTCCGATCGATACGGTCCCGTAGTCTCCGGTCTCCTGCATGCGCGTGATGGCGATCGTAAGGTCCGCTCGGCGATCCGCATGCTGCGCGACCAGTCCTCGCATATCGAGCGGACAGATCGAATCGCCGTTCATGACCAGCACCGGATTGCTGCGGATCAGGGGCCGGGCATCGCGGAGAGCGCCACCTGTCCCCAGGGGCGCGTCTTCATCAGCGATGAGCACTTCCAGCCCTGCATCGAAATCCCGGAAGTGGTCATGAATGGCATCCCGCTGGTACCCGGCACAAAGAATGAAACGGCGGCAACCCCACCCCGCTGCCTGGTCGATCAATATGTCGAGAAACGGTCGTCCTCCGATCAACGCAATGGATTTAGGAGTATCGCCGATCACGCTGGCAAGCCGGGTCCCCTGTCCGCCGCACAGGATCACGACGTCGATGTCCGGGATGCGGATCAGCGTTGCCATGCTAGTAGAGGCCATCCGGCTGGTACACGACGATCTGGCTCCCCATGTTCTCAAACTGGAACGGCACGAACAGCAGTTGCTTCAACCGTTCCCGGATGCGCTGGTGGTGTTCGGGCCGGGCAAACAGGAGCATGAACCCCCCGCCACCCGCCCCCAAAAGCTTTCCGCCGATGGCCCCGGCCTGTTGGGCGCTTTCGTAAATTTCGTCAATGTGAGGCGTCGTGATCCTCGCGGTCAAGCTCCGCTTGATGCTCCACGACTCGTGTAAGAGCCTGCCGAAGTCGGTGATATCATCGCCGCTGCGGTTCAGAATACCGATGGCGGCGTCAACCATGCCACGCAACGCGTTCAACTCCCCATGTCTGTTTCGGATCATCGTGATCACCTCGTGCGCGATCTCCGGCGCGGAGCGGGCGAACCCGGTGAAGAGGAGAAGCAGGTGGCGCTGCAGCAGGTCCTTCTTTTCCCGATTGAGGGTGAGTCGATCGACACTGAACTCATTCTCGCGCATGAACGAGATCCTGTTCAGGCCCCCGAACGCGGCCGCGATCTGGTCCTGCGAACCCACGTCTTCGCGGATCAGGTCCTGCTCCACGTGGATTGCTTCCCGCGCCAACTGCTCCTTGGAAACGATCCTCCCCTGCAGGGCATACAGGGCGTGGAGCAATCCGACCGTAAATGTTGAGCTTGAACCCAAGCCGGCCCGGGCGGGCAGATCGCCATCGTGATGGATCTCCAGCCCCTCGTTCACACCTATGAACCGGAACACCTCGCGGACTGCGGGATGCAGAATATCATCAATCGAGTTGCAATGCTCGGTTTTTGAATATACGATCCTGTGGCGGTATTCAAAGAAAGGCGGAAGTCTCCGGCAGCTGATATAGCAATACTTGTCAATCGATGTTGACAGCACTGCTCCGCCGTTGTCCCGATACCATGCCGGATAATCGGTTCCACCACCGAAGAAAGAGATGCGAAACGGGGTCCTGCTGATGATCATGCGCACTCCTGTCGTGTCGTCGCTGCAGGTGGGGGCAATGACCGCTCCCCACCCTTCGTTCGTTCAGGCGAAATGCCGGACGATCCGCTGCTCAAGCGATGCATCATCCAGTCCGTACTGTTTGCGAAGCACATCGCGGCCGCCATAGTGATAGCAGCCCGTGAATCCCTGTTCCATGCTGAGCCCGATCCGGGCCAGCTGCACGGAACCCCTGTTGTTGTCGTTCAAAACTTCGCACACGGCGCTGCCCAGACCGCCGGCAAGAAAATGCTCTTCGATACTGACCAGCTTCGTGGCGCTCTGGACTATACGGAGAAAAAGCTCCGCGTTCAGTGGAAACGTGTGCACATCAATCACCCCGAGGCTGAGCCCCCGGTCCTCCAGCCGCCGGGCGATCGCAAGCGCTGTGGTGGTCATACTGCCCGTCGCAACAAGGAAACGGTCCGTCCCCTCTTTCAGAACGGTAAGACCCGGGGAAAAATCGGTTGCGGAATCATACAGGTCGGGCAGCAGCTGTCGGTCCAGCCGGACATAGTTGGCAATCTTCAGCCCGCAGGACCGTTCGCCAATGGCCGCGGCCATGACGCTGTCGCTGATCGAATGAATAATGATGTTCGGCAGGGCACGCATGATCGCGATGTCTTCCAGCATATGATGGGTGGGGCCGGAATCCGGATACCCGAAGCCCGCGCCAACACCGACGAACGTGATCGGAAGACCCATGATCGCGCTCTCAACGCGGATCTGCTCAAGACAGCGGAGTGTGATGAATGGAGCGATCGCATAAGTGAACACCTTTTTCCCGGACAAGGCAAGCCCTGCGGCGATTGTCACCGCGTTCTGCTCCGCAATGCCGACGTTCACGAACTGTGCCGGCAGATCCTTTCGAAACTGGTCGAGCGACGGCGCTCCCATGTCAGCGGTGATCACCATGATGTTCCGGTCCTTTTTTGCGATATCGAAGACGCGGTTCCAGAAGGCGTCCCGCTGCGGAAGACTACTCATGGGTGCACCACCTTTCGAGGCAAAGCCTCGCCGCATCCTGGTCCGCGCCCTGCGGGACCACGGCGTGCCAGAGAGGATCGTAGCAGAGGGATGCAATTCCACGACCTTTTACGGTCTCGGCGATCACCGCCAGCGGCCGTATCGATTTTCTGGACCGCACGCTGCTGAGCGCCTCGAAAATCCGCTCGAATGAATGCCCGTCGATGTTCACAACATCCCAGCCAAAGGCCTTCCATTTCTGGTCGAACGGCTCCAATTGGACCAGGTTTTCCGTGAAATCCGTCACGCACATATAGTTCCGGTCAATAAGGACAATCAGGTTGTTCAGCCGGTGGTGCGCGGCGAACATCGCGGTTTCCCATATGGATCCCTCGTAGCATTCCCCGTCGCCCAGCATCGCGAACACCAGGTGGAGTTCTCGGTCAAGCTTCGCCCCAAGGGCCATGCCCGCTGCGATGCCGAACCCATGCCCGAGGGACCCGGAGGTGATCTCCACCCCGGGCACGTCATGCTGCAAGTGGACCCCGAACCTGCCTCCCTGCTGCGCAAACCGGTCCAACTCGCGTTGATCGAAAAAACCGAGATCAGCCAATACCGCATACAGTGCCGGACTCCCCTGCCCTTTGCTCATAATAAAGCGGTCCCGCTGCGGCCAGGACGGGTTGGCTGCATCGCAGTTCAGAAGTCCGCCATGGTACAGGGCAATCAGGAGGTCGATGCACGACAGAGACGACGTGACGTGCCCTGTCCCCGCGCGGATGCACATCTCCAGAATGATCTTCCGAAGTTCCTTTGATTTCCCTGATAACTCATCCAGCTGTTTCCGCATACTCCCTCCCCTTCATAACATTTCACCATCACCCGACATCATTCCAGCAGCCGTCTCCGCATCGGAACGGCGAGCATGCGGTGGATATGCTGCAACACACTCGGACCAAATCGGCTCTCGATCATGCTCTGGTATGCCGGATCAGTGAAATACCGATGAAACGCCGCATCTCGGAATGCAAGAACGTCCGCTGCTTTCAGCGAGTTTGTCGGGAGCGGCCGGGTATCATACCCGTGCTGTGAGAAACCCTCCCACCCATCAGGCAGATATCCCTTTTTGCCCGCGACCTTCGCGTACAGCTCCGAGCCCGGGTAGGCCATCACCGTATAAAAGTTGACGAACTCACTCTTCAGCGAAAGAGCGAGCTGCAGCGTTTCCTCCATGGTGTGCGCGTCATCCTCCGGCAGTCCGAACATAAAGTTGCCGAGCACGGAGATGCCGTGGTCCTGGACCGACCGTACGACCTCCCGGATGTCCGATCGCAGCTGCTTGTTCACCTGGTTCCTGACGCGCTCGTTGCCCGACTCGATGCCGAGGCAGATCCAGTTCACGCCTGCCAGCTTCAGTTTCCGCAGGAGTGTTTTCCCGATGGTGTCGACACGGCCGTAGACCCAGAGGTTGAGGCCGTACGCCCGCTCAATCAGTAGATCGCAAAAACGTTCCACCCGTTCAGGGGACAGGATGAAGAGTTCGTCGTCGAGCCGGATCGTCCTGACCCCGTACGTCGTTACCGCCGTGTCGATCCATTGCATCACCGTATCGAGCGACCAGTACCTGATTCCCGGCTTGCCGAAAATCGCGTTGCTGCTGCAATAGCTGCATGCATACGGGCACCCCAGAGACGTTTGCATCGTGAGGTAAGGGGTCCGCACGTCAGAAAAATCCTTAATCCGGCTCTTATTGAAATCCTGGAAGCAATGCATGGTATGCGCCCGATACCGGTTGAGCGACGGCAGAAGGTCCCAGGCATATCCGTCGAGCTCCTGGTCTAGGTCGCTTATGAGCACGGCATCTTTCGTATGTGCGATCTCCGCCTTCCCGCGGTACGACAGGCCGCTCACGTCCGCGAGGTCCCCGATTCCTCTCACCTGACGGACCAGCCCGAGAATGGCGGAGAGCCCTTCTCCCCGAACAACGAAATCAACGGACTCCTCTTGCAGGGTCCGTTCGGGAAGGGCCGATGGATGGGGCCCGCCCATGGCCACGGGGATGTCCGGGTTGGAGTGTTTGAAATCCCGGGCGATCCTGCCCGCCGCCGGCATGGTCTGGGTGGACGCGGAAGGATGGTGTCCGTACACCATGATCACGACCAGCGCCGGATCGTGACGTGTGATAAGTTCGGAGGGAACTCGCTCGTCCCAGCCCTCGACGTTGACATCGTAAATGCGTACCGTGTAGCCGTTCCTGCGGACAGCATGCGCCAGGAGGGACGTCCAGACCGGCGGGGCAATGGCCGTGAATTCGTTCGCCAGCCCCTGGTAGGTGCGCTGCTGATTGCCCGGGTGAATAAAGAGAACATCCGTGCGTGCCATGGCGTAACCTATCGCTCCACAGTTGTCGTTTTCCAGGGATGCGCGGCGAGCTCTTCCCGCCAGTACTGCAGCATGTCCTGCAGTGTCTGCTCGAAGGGTATTTCGGGCTTCCAGCCGGTCGCCGCGCTGAACTTATCAATGCTGGGTATCTGAAGCGTGACATCGGATGGCCGCAGAAGCGCCGGATCCACCTTGATCGTGCATGTTGTCTTCGCGAATGTGAGCAGGATTTCCAGGGCCTCGCCGATCGTCAGCGTCCGGTTGCCCCCTATATTGTAAACTTCTCCGGGAGCGCATCGGGTGACCAGGAGCCAGTACGCGCGGACCGCGTCCCGGACATCGCAGAAGGTCCTGACCGAATCCAGGTTGCCCACACGGACCACCGGCTCCTGCAGTCCCAGCTCCGCTGCGGCGATCTGCTTCGCAAACGCAGACATCGCGAAGACGTCGCCCCGCCTGGGTCCCGTATGCGTGAACATGCGGGTCCTGATGGTCCGGATGCGATGGCTGATCCAGTACTGGTAGCCCAGCATATCCTCCCCGACTTTGCTGACCGCGTAGGGCGACGAAGGCCGAAACGGACAGTCCTCGGTAATGGGCACTTCATGCCGGTTGACCTGTCCGTAGACCTCTGACGACGAGCATATGTGAATGATCGGATCCAGATTGGTAATCCTCACTGCTTCCAGAAGATTGGCTGTGCCGATGACATTGGACCAGAGCGTATGGATCGGCGAATTGAAGCTCGAAAGGACATAGCTCTGGGCCGCCAGATGAAAGATAATGTCCGGCTTTACTATCTGCAGCTGACGGATCAGTCCGCTGAGGTCGCCGAGGTCCGCTTCAAGTGTTCTGATCTTGCCATAGACAGCGGACAGATTATCCTTCGGGCTCCGCCAGCGGCAGAGCCCGTATACATCGTGCCCTTCCGGCAGCGCAATGAGGTATTCGGCAAGATGGCTGCCGACGAAACCCGTGACGCCTGTGATCAGCAGCCTCATGACGTTGTTCCTTCAACACACAAATGGAAATTCAATACATGCGCCCCAGGGAGAGTAATGGATGATACATTGCTTCGGGTACGTGTTTCATGGTGATCAGGGGATAGAGATAGAGCCCTACGATCGTCACCGCGCCTGCCGCCCACCCCACCGTCAAGTTTCGCCGCCCGATGCCTGCTGTCATTTGAACATAAACACCTGCTATTGCCAGGGCGGCGAACGGCACAAGTGCGAGCGAAGAGTAAAGAAAGATCGGCCGTTGAACGATAAGGAACTGAACATACGTGGATACAAAGACTGCCAACAGGAGCGCTATGGGCAGCGGTCCCCGGTTCCGGTACAGGCCCCATGCAAGCACGAGTAAAGCAGGGAGCGTCAGAAGGAGCCAAGGCATATTGTTCATGAAAACGACATACTGTGTCATGGATCCTTCCGCCGGAATCCGAAATCCAAACAGGATTGGGCGAACGAACCATGATGAAGGTGGCACAAAATCCGCCGCGAGCAGGCTGCTGAACCGGTCGAGGTACAATGCTTGAGACTTGCCTAATGCATTGACATGAATCGTCAGCAGATCGGACAAATCATACCCTCTGCCAAACCAGGGCAAGAATACGAGCAGATACACGCAGAGGGGAATCAGGACCAGTGATGCGATTGTGAAGGATGCTGTGGAGAGTGACCGGCCTTGTGCCTTGCCTTTTCCTGCAAGGCTTGCAACCACGAGAATGAGAGCGGCGGGAGCATAGTACCATTTCGTCGCTATCGACATGCCGAGGAACACCCCGGCGATAGGCGCCCAGACAAGTGCGCCCCTCAGGTACCGCAGGACCGTATAGACAGCAGCCAGAAAGAACGCCACTGCCTGGACCTCTTCAAAGGTTGTCCGGCTGAGGAGAATGTGGAGGGGGTCGAAGAGGAGCAAAAGCGCAGCGAGCAAGGCTGCGTCCAGCCCCTTGAAAAGTTCGCCGCCGATCAGAAAGACCAGAAGCACGGACAGCGCCCCCAGCAGAAGGTTGGTCATCCGCCATCCATAAACATTATCACCAAATACCGCGATGCTGGCATAGAGAAGGATGGAACCAAGAGGCGGATGATACCAGAGTGCGTTGGTGAACTGGCCCTGCTCCATATAGAGCTTCGCCTTGGGTACAAATTCCCGATCGTCCCCCTGGAACGAACTGAAATCACCGACCCCCCACATGCGCAGGATAAGTGCGATGACAAGGAGTGCAAGCGCGAGTCTTCGGGAGTTACCTGTCAGCGCGTGCATGAAGACCGATCCTCTCCATCACCGGTCCGGCGGGAAGTCGACCAGACCAGATAATCATATCAGACCGGACAACGCCCTGGCCGATGAGATCGCCCAGCCGACGCAGTTCGTCGTCCTGATATGGACTTCCATTGACGGCAATCAGAACGGTCTCGGCAAGGGGAGCGATATCCTGAAGCCGCATGACCGTCACCGGCACCCCTTGAAAAACCATGCGATACACGCCGTTGTTAAAGGTAAACGCATCGCTTCCCGAAAGGACACGCTCCACATCCTGCCATGCCGCGCCAGGGACGATATGGAATATCCTCCGCACCACGTTTTTTTTAATCGCGCTATCGACATAGCTCTCATTGGGTGGCGCTCCACTGTCGGCATTTAAATGCCGGTCAAACAGCAAAAGCGTCCTTCCCCGTACTCCGGCCCGCTCCCAGATCTGAAGCGCCTCATGGGGTTCGTTTATGACATGCGCTTGAGGGGAGTTGGCATAGGAGCGTGCATTTTTCCCGTACGTTGCCGCAAAGATAACGACCCCAGTGCAAAGGAGGGTGATGCAAATTGTGTAGAGGGTCTCTTTTCTCATGTTCTCCCGGGCACACCCTGCGAATGGTCGGCAACAACTCCCCGAAGACCCGGTCCTCAGTTCGGAATAAATACCTGTTTACAGCAAATCGCAGTTATACGTTCGTTCCCTTCTTGTCCAGGTAAAAGCGCTCCAGTTTTTCAAAACCCTTCTTCATCTGGCTCTGATAAAAGAAGGCGGAGATATGCGCTGCGGGGAAACCCGCCCGTGGCAGGCTCACCAGTCTCTTAATGATCCGTTTCCATGCAAACGCCTCTGACCTGAGTTTGATCAATTTCTGTTCTCTGAAGTTGCGTGTCATGACGGGGTCTGGATGTTCAAATACAGCATACATGCCGTCGTAATAGCTCCAGTCCAGGTCGTTATAGAGATATTCACGATATTTTTCATAGAGCCTGGTACCGGGAAGCGGATGCAGCAGCACAGGATGGGCGGAAATGCCGAGGCTGTCGCAGAGTTCAAGCGTTTTGTCGAAATCCTCCGGCGTATCATGTCTGCTGCCGAGAATAACATACGCGATAACGTCGATGCCGTGGTCCTTGATCCTCTTGATCGCATCAAGTCCATGGGCGCCCTGCTTCGCAATTGCATTATATTCTTCCAGAACAGCTTTGTTGCTGGACTCCCATCCCACCATGACCGACATCATGTTCGAAGCCTTGGCCCATTTCAGCAGTTCGTCGCCTTTGTCCTTCTGGATGCTGATAAGGTCGGCGCTCCCGAACCAGTACTTGCCTTTGCAGGAAACGCTCATTTCCCTGAAAAGTTCGATGGCCCGGTCAATGTCGCCTCCCCAGGCATTATCATCGGTATTGATGAACATGTCGTAGGGACTCTGCGCTATTTCCTGTATGACCGCCGGGATCGGACGCGTCCTGACATTGGGGCCGTAAAAAGCCTTGATGGAGCAGAATGCGCAGTTGTGCGGGCAGCCGCGCTGCGTGAAAAACGATCCGAAGCGATATTTGGATTTTAGAAGCGAAGTCTCGGGTCGCGGCACATCAACAAGTTCGCCGGCCTGGCCGCGGTAGAAGGGTTTGAGTGTTTTGTTCTCCGCATCCGCCAGAAACTCCGGCCAGATGCTTTCAGCCTCGCCGATAACAACTGAATCAGCATGCGCCCTGGCTTCATCGGGCATAACGGATGCATGCCATCCCCCCATAACGACCGGAATCCCCCGTGCCCGTACCCGATCGGCAAATGCGTAGGCCCACGGAGCAAGCGGGGTCAACAGCGTCATACCAACAAGGTCAGATGTGATCTCGTCCGGATTCACCTGGTCCCGATTGGTGTCGAACAGCTCGACTTCAATATGAGGAGCGATCCGGTGGGTCAACGCGGCAAGATACGCAAGCACGGGCGGGGCGATGGGGAGCGCCTCGGCCCCGGTTTTGGAGCCAAAGGGCGGTGCTATCAAGGTTATTTTCATGAGCGATGACCTCAGGGATTTTTTTATTGGGTGCTGCGGCTCTGTTCCCATCGCCTGGCGGTCACGGACGCGGGAGACATGACTGGATTGTGGTTTCCGGATATATGCATTTCGATAAACAATGCCAGATATGCCCGGATGACGTTTTTCAGAGACCTCATGCTCGTTGCCTTTGAGCGCCCCGCTGCCCGCTGCAGCAAAGCATATGGGACCTCGGCAAACAGATACCCGCGGCTGATGCACTTGATCAGCAGTTCCGTCTGATAGAAAAAACCTTTGCCGTTCAGCGTGATGTCATCCAGAATACATTTCCGGTACATGACCGTTCCGTTCATATAGTTAAGCGTCATGCCGAATGTGATGTTGATGATCCCCCGGTAGATATTGGAGATTTTCCTGCGTGCCCAGGACCGGACCTGCTTGTTGAATACATACGGGACAACGATATCCACATGTTCCATGAGCGGAAGGTAGCGAAGGATCTCGTTCGCATCGTTCTCTCCGTCTCCGGGCATCATAACCACCACATCTCCACGCGCGACCTTAACGCCATCCCAGAAGGACCCACCGATGCCCTGCGGCACGCTGTGATGGATCACCTGAATTGCGGAATTCGCTGTTTTTAAACGTTCGCCAATGGCGCCGGTGCTGTCCATGCTCCCGTCGTTCACGATCACGACCTCGCCATTAATTCCGAGTTGCTTGAAGGAGGAGAGCACGTTCCTGACCGCGTTCTCAAGATTTTTTTCCTCGTTCAGCGAAGGCATGACCGCGGTGATGGCATAAGCGCTCATACCATCTCCTTCGCAGCCGTTATGATATCCTCGAACGTGGGATAATAGGCCTTTTCAAGCGCATGGCTGGCCGGCGTCGGGACCGCGGGGAGGCAGATCCGCTTAACCGGGGCCTTGAGCCGGTCATGGGCATGCTCGGCAGCAACAGCAGCCACTTCAGCGGAGATCCCGCAGGACTTCCATCCCGTGTCGGCGACGATGAGCCGGCCGGTCTTCCTGACCGAGGTCGTGATCATAAGTTCGTCCAATGGCTGCAGGGAGCGAAGGTCGATCACCTCGGCGCTGATCCCGCTCTTTTCAAGCTCTGCCGCGGCACGGAGAGACTCGTACACCATGTAGGAAGTGGCGACAATGGAAATGTCCGTTCCCTCTCTCCTCACCAGACCTTTGCCCGGCATGACGAAATAGGGTTCCTCAGGCACGCCTTCTTTCTGGTCGTAGAGCCACCGGTGCTCGATGATAAGGGTGGGACAGTCGCCGGCAATAGCGGCAAGCAGCATGCCCTTGGCGTCATAGGGCGATGCGGGCATCAGCACCTGCAGTCCGGGGATATGCGCGAATAGCGACTGGAGGCTTTGCGAATGCTGGGCAGCCGAGCCCCATCCCCGGCCGATAATGGCGCGGATGGTGAGCGGGACTTTTACTTTGCCGCCGGTCATATAGCTCCACTTGGCCACATGATTAATGATCTGGTCGGCCGCCATGGGCAGGAAATCGACGCGCATATGGATGAACACAGGGCGCATGCCGGTCATGGCTGCGCCCGCCGCAACACCGGTCATGGCGTTCTCTGCAATGGGGCTGTCCATCACGCGGTCGCGGCCGTACGTGTCCACAAGCCCGACCGTGGTGCCGAACACGCCGCCCGGGTCATCAATGCCTTCGCCGATCAGGAAAACGTTCTTGTCACGGTCCAGGGCCTGCGAAAGGGCCTCTTTGATGGCGTCGCGGTAGGAAAGCTCCCTGAGGGAGCCTTTCTCTTTCCCGAAAATGCCGGGTCTTCCGGTTTCATCCGCTTGTATTTTAGTCCAGGGCATAGGTTTTATAGACTCCAGATAACTGCAAGGGATTCAGGTTGAAGGCTGAAGTAGGTTCAACTTCCACCTTCCACCTTACTACCTTCTACCTATTCACTTTATTTATCAATCTCGCAGTGCCTGAATCAGGCCATTCAAGACTTTCTCTGTTTCAACGATCTTTGGTTCAATCAGGGACGAATTCTGACTGCTCAAAAATCCCAAACGCTTTGACAACCCCATCTGATAATGCAATTCCCTCAGTGATCCAAAGGCCATGGTGAGGAATCGAAGATAATCAGCTTGGCTGTCTCGAGCACAACCCTCCACGATGTTAGAGGGAACCGAAACCGCAGCCCGCCTCATCTGAGAAGTCAGTCCATACTGCTCTTCTCTCGGAAAGCCTACAGTCACCTGATAGACCAATACTGCCACTTCGTCAGCCATCTCAAATGCACGAAGTTTCGTGTGATCACGCATAAGGTGTTTCCTAACCTTCAGCCTTCAGCCTATACACCTTGTTCTACCACACATGATCATACAATTCCGCAACCGTGGGCTCAGGCCCGGCTTTCCCGAACGCAATTGCCTCATCAAGCTTCCGGTCGATATCAGCGCCGATTGTATCCATCTCCTGCTGCGACAGAACTGCGCTCTCGATCAGATATTTCTTAAACCTGTCCAGTGGACATTTTTTCATCCAGGTTTCATGCTCAAATGCCGGCCTGCACCCCGTTGCAATGTCCGGCGTGGGCCCTACATGGCCGTTCCACCGATAGGTCGTGAATTCAAGCAGGGTGGGACCATGACCTGAGCGTGCCCGCTCCACTGCTTCTCCGGCATGGCCATATACGGCAAAGACATCATTGCCGTCCGCTTCCACACCGGGCATGCCGTATCCTGCCGCCCGGGACGCGATCTTCACATTCGGCTGCCGCGCCTTCTGCGGGGAATTGGTCGCGTAAAAATTATTTTCGCATACGAACACCACGGGAAGCTTTTTGAGTGATGCGAAATTAAGACTTTCGTGAAACGTCCCCTCGTCCATGGCGCCGTCCCCGAAAAAAGCAACGGAAACGATCGATTGCTGTCCCCGAAGGACCGAAGACAATGCCGCGCCCACCGCAAGAGGGATGCAGCCGCCTACGATGGCCGTGGTGCCCGGGATGCCGTGCTCCACATCCACCAGATGCATCGACCCGCCCCTGCCCCTGCCGCAGCCATTGGACTTGCCGTAAAACTCCGCCACCATGGAGTTGAGGTCCATGCCCTTGGCAATGCAGTGCCCATGCGAGCGATGTGTGCTGAAGATGGTGTCCTGGTTCGTCAGATGAGCGCAAACCCCGGCGGCGATCGCCTCCTGGCCTGTGCAAAGATGGACCGGGGTCTTGATCTCCTGCTCGGGATAGACAAGGGAAACCCGCTGTTCAAGCGAGCGGATCGTGAGCATGGTGGTGAAGAGCTGCCTAAGTCTTTCAGAAGAAATATTGTTTTGCATATCCATCTACTTTTCCTAAAATGCCGAATATTCTTTTTCGTCATTCCGGCAATGTTCTGGCCGGAATCCAGCCTTACCATGACTAGCCCTCTCTTACGAACACCACTGGATTCCTGCCAGAAGCACGCAGGAATGACAAATACGTGTACACGAGAAACGTCATTCCGGCGTTGTTCAGGCCGGAATCCAGCCCTACCTCATCCCGTTATTTCAGAATACAAATCTTTTCATTCAGGATTACTCTTCTCGAGCAATCTAATTTTCCACGCCCTTTTCCAAACTTTGAGTTGTTTTTCCCTGCTCATGGCAACATCGGCAGATTCTGCGACCTCATAATATACGAGGTGATGAACGCTGTATTTCTGGGTAAATCCCTCTACCAAATCATTCTTGTGCTCGTAAATACGTTTCACAAGATTTGAGGTCACTCCGATATAGAGAGTCCCGTTTTTTCGACTAGCGAGAATATAAACATAAAACTGCTTGGACATATTGAGGGAACATGGATTCCTGCCAGAAGCATGCAGGAATGACAAAATATTTTTTTCAAATAAAATTCACATGCCCTGACGGGTGGGTCAGTTCCCAGAGGTAAAGGTTGATCTCGTCCATTCTGCAGTTCATCCGGCAGGCCTCGGGATCCAGGTCGGTTGCCACCATCTTCAGGTTCTCTTTCCGTTTTGGTCCGGTCCAGATCGCCTCGAAGGTCTGCTCGTGGATATTGCCATAGCAGAAACGCTCATCGCCGAGATAGGCGCTGCAGCCCCACACATTGCCGCCGGAATCGATGTAGGTCCAGAACGGCAGCGCAAGGCAGCGCTCGTAGCCGCGTTTGGTGCGATGCATCTTCTTCATGGTCTGTTCCCGGAAGATGACCTGGAACCGGTCGTCGTTGAACCGGGCGAGTTTGTCCTTGAGGCCCATGAACGCGGCGTAGTCGACATCGCGGTAGGTTTGCGTCTTGCTCTTCAAATGCTGGGAATAGGGTTTCACGACCAGGTAGGCGAGGCCGATGTTTTTGGCTTTCTCCGCCAGGACCTCGACCTCATGGGCATTCTCGGGAAGCAGCAGGATCTGAGCGCCAATAACACAGGAGGAACCCATCCTGTCCCGAAGTTTTACGGCTTCACGGAGATTATCCATGACCCGGTTAAAGTCGTCCGCTTTGGTCCGGTGCACCTTGGAATAGGTCTCGGCAGTGCCCGCATTCAGGCTCACCTTGATCCAGGATGTGCTGCCGAGGATCTGTTCGGCAAGCTTTGACGACAGCAGCACCGCATTGGTGGTAATACCCACGTCGATGCCGGATTTTTTCGTATGCACAATGATCTCGCCGATGTCGCGATGCAGAAAGGGCTCCCCCTCGCCCCCGTACATGATGCTCTTGAGCCCCAGACGGCCCATCTCGATAAGGCGTTCTTTCAGAATCGCCGTGTCAAGGTACCGGGGTTTGTATTCCATGTAATCGAGGGCGCAAAAGGTGCATCGGTGGTTGCATGCGCCTGAGGGGGAAAGCTCGGCGTACAGAGGATACACTTCCTCGTGCGCAAGCCAGCCGGCAACGCGGCCAGGGTGGAAGATGAGCTTGTGGCTGTCGATCTTGAATTTATCAGACATTAAAATCCCGTCGAAATATCAATAAATTACGCCGTCATAATCCCATAGTAGGGAAAAACTGTCAACACATAATTGCGCCGGAGAACAGGGTCAAACCTTCAGGAGCTTGTCTATTTTGGCTTTGACATTGCCCGGATCGATGAACTCCATGCAGGGTTTCTTCTGGGTACATTCAGGAGCGAGGCAGGGGATGCAGGGATAATCCACTGAAGGATACATGACTTCTCCCCTGCCGTAAAAATAGGTTTCATTCGGATTGGTGGGGCCATACAAGACAACCACTTTTTTCCTCAATGCCAGCGCGATGTGCAGTCCCAGGCTGTCGTTCGTCACCAGGAGGCGGCAGGAATTGATCCAGTCCATATACTTGTGCAGGCTGTCAAGGCCCTGCTGCATCGAGTAGGTGTATTGCCCGTCCATCTTTTTCTTCAACGCTTCCCAGTTCTCCTTGGGCCAGGCCTTGTTCGGCCACTTTGACCCCACTGCCCAGTTCAACCCGACGTCATAGGTCTCCGTGGTCTTCGGTTTATATCCGAGGACATACTCCTGGCCTTCCCAGGTCGCGCCAACGACCTCGAGGAGCGACTCCTGCCAGCTGCCCTTGTGGGCTTTTTTAAGCTCCGCGTCCTTGCACAGGGAGAATACATATTCGCACCGGTCGTACGCCTCGGCCTCCCCCTTCACCTCGTCGAACCGGAACCCGTGGCGACGCCACGCGGATATGGAATCCGCAAGCGCGCACACACCCGGCACTTTTTCGAGATTGATGACCGTGTCGAACTTTTCCCGCTGGAGCTGCAGCACCGACGTGAGGTCATAGACCAGGATCCGTTTGATAAGAGGGTTGCCTTCAAGGAGCGAGTACGCCGCCTCGTCAACGAGCCAGGTCACCTGATCGTTCTTAAAGGGATACAGAATGACCGTTGTCCGCAGGACATCGCCAAGACTTGTCGTGCGGCTGATCTCGGGGTCAATCGTCTCCGAATAGCCGAGCTTGATGATCAGAACCTTTGCCATACATCCTCCTGATCCCGGTCGGTCCGGGATTCCATTCCTGAGTGGTATTACTTTTTATCCTGCTGCATGATCGCAAGACTATTGCACGAGGGCTGATACCCCGATTCACATGCCTTTGTGAAGTCGTCCATTGCCGCGCCCTTCTTGCCGGACCATGCGTAGGCGGTCCCCCGGTTGTGCAGGGCCGATAACAGGTCGGGCTTCAGCAGAACGATCCTGCTGAGATCGCGTATCGCGTCCGCATAGTTTCCGGTCAGGGAATAAGCGTTCGCCCGGTTCATGAGCACACTGGTGTTCGTGGGGTCCCAATCCAGGACCTTGTTGTAATCCTCGATAGCATACTGATACGCGCCCTGCTTGGCATACTGGTCGCCTGCCAGCTGCGTTGCATCGGTATCGATCGCGGGCCGGGACACCATGTCTTTTGCGCGCTTCATGTCCGCATTGGCAAGTTCCCGCAAGCCGAGATTGAGATAGACGTTCGCACGGTTCATGTAGGTCTTCGCCATGTTCTCCGCGGTAAAATCAGCGATCTCGAAAGAACTCCTCGCGGCCAGGGGATTTTTAGGGAACGAGGCGATCGTCCAGTTCATGTCCTCGAGCGCCCGGTCGTAGATCGCCAGTTTAGCGAAGGCATTGCCCCGGTTGTGGTATCCGATCGCTTTTTCCGGGTTTTTTTGCACGACATCATCCCAGAATATGAGTTCATCGGTCCACACCTGATTTCGGAGAACCGTGGCGGTGCCGAGTGTGATTGCCAGCACAGCCGCCAGGACCGCCGTAAGCACAACCCGACTGCCATGAGTCCTGATCTTTCGCAGTCCAAGGACCAGGAGGACGGAAACAGCGGCAAAGAAACCCACACTCGGCAGATAGGTCCGGTGCTCAAAGATAATGTCCTTGATCGGAATGATGGAGGACTCGATAGACAGCGTCAGAAAGAACCAGAGGATTCCGAGGGCAGCCAGTTTCGGCAATGCTCCTTGTGCGGAGGCGGCTGCGGATGCCCTGCGCCAGGTGATGACGGCCGTTGTCACGATGGTGCTGAGAAAGCCGATGGACAAAAGGACCCAGGGGTCCAGCAACGACTGCGAAACCTTGAGATCGTAGACCACGCGCTGGCCGATTGGGAACAGCAGCAGACGGATATAAATAACGATGACCCTGAATTGTGTTAAGAGGTACTGCAGGGTCGATCGCTCGGTAAGATCGTATATTTTCTCCCTTCTCGTGACCTCGGCGATCCCCTCACCCGAGCTGATCAGGCCCAGATTCGGCCCGAAAATGGACAGCGGAATGATGCACAACAGCGCGCTGTACGGAATGAGGTAAAGAAACCTTCTCGTGCCGAACGTCGAGCTGCGAAACAGCAGCAGTTCAAAGGCCGCGAGAGCAAAGGGGATCGTGAATGATATTTCCTTGGTCCTCATGGCAAGCAGGGTGCAGAGCAGGGATGCGACCAGAAGCGCATACCCCGCACGGCTTTCGCGGGACTGCTCCAGCCGCACCCGCGCGCTGAGATAGCCAAGCACGCTCAGCAGATAGAACATGGTCGCCAGTGAGGTGAACCGCTGTGCGACATAGGATACCGCCATGGTCCCGACAGGATGGACAAGAAATATGAGCGCGGCAAGAAACGGCACACTTTCCTGCTCAACACGGTCCGGTTCCTGCCGCGGCCCGGACAAAATGCGCAGCAGCGTCCCGATCAGAAAGAAAACGAGCACCGTATTCACGATATGGATCAGGACATTGACCAGATGGAACCCGCGCGGATCGTCCCCGCCGAGCGCGTAGTTCAGCGCAAAGGTCAGGTATCCGATCTGCCGCGGATCGCTGAGATCGAGGTTCGACAAATTCTGAATGAATGGATTGCCGACGACATACTCAAAATCGTCAAAGATGAATATCCCGTCAAGGATCACGTTCGCATAGATCCCCAGTCCCACGACAATAAAGAAGACCAGCATCCATAAACGTATTTTCTTTTCAGCCTTCATGGAGCTCCTTTGATCCGCCAGAATAATGACCACGCTGCAGTTCGAGAGATACCGGGGACCCGGCAGGCCTGTTCACCGTTTCCGTGGATCGCCCTGCCCTGTGGCAGGCGTATATTAGCATACTTGTTCGCGAAAACACAATACGGACCGCGATCATTTCACCCCACCAGAGAACGGGTTGAACAAAATGTTGAGCTCCGCCTGGCAATTCAGATAGCATTTTCTACAGCCCGCAATTTCTTTCCGTATCCCGTTATATTCCGCGGAATACCAGAATTTTCTGAGGTCCTGCCCAACGATATTGCCGACGGCATGGCGCCAGTTATACCAGGGAACGCAGGGATAGATTTCGCCGTAACAGTCCACGGCAAGCGAATTGTAGCCGGCATAACAGCGGAGCGGTGATTCCCGGTTGCGGAAGGATCGGTTAAACAACCTGAGATGGGACGGGGAATTCTCAATCTGCATCCCGTTCCCGGCGCCGTCGAGAAGACTGCGTGTCATGTTGTCTATTTTGCCGAGAAAAGAAGGATTGCTCCGTGCAGGTTCAGCGTTTGACAGAAATGACTGCCGCGGGATAAATTCTATGCAGTCAACATTCAGGTCCCGTGCCAGCGAAATCATGTCCTCGTATTCATCGACATTTTCTTCGCTGATCACGGCAACGGTCTTGATACGGAGCAACGCCCCTGTTCTCCTGCGCGCCGCATCAAGTCGCCGGATTCCCAGGACAGCGTGGTCAAAGGCCCCGGCGAATCCCCTGATCCTGTCGTGCGTGCTTGCTCGCGCGCCGTCAAGAGAGATATTGATCGAATCCACGTGCGCATCGATGATGCTTTTGGCTGCGTTCTCATCGAGAAAATATCCGTTCGTGTTCAAGTGCGAGATCATGCCGCGTGTTTTCGCATGGGCCAGCAGCTCGTAAATGTCATTTCGGAGGAGCGGCTCTCCTCCGGTAAACCCGACACCCGAGACATGGAGACCGGCGAAATCATCAAGCACTTTTTTCATGCCGGCGGTGTCTAATTCCCGGAGCCCTTTTGCCTTGAGCTCTTTGTCCCTGAGCCGCAGATCGCACATTTGGCAGCGATAATTGCAGGTGTAGTTGGTGACCAGGGTGCCGAGAATGGGGCCGCAGAAAGGCCGTTTGGCCATAAAGGACGCAAAGGTAAGCGCATATTGCGTACCGCGGGAAAGGAGCCAGCGGAATTCCCGTTTCGCCAATTTCTCCCTAAGAAAATTGCTGTACACTTTCCGGATCACGATTTGGACCTCGTTCGAAATGGAATCATCCGCGCCAGAATGCTCTGGTATGCCTCGCAGGGCGTCCAGCACTGCGGGCAGTTCCCAGCGCGAATCTCCTGCCGGACTGCCGGACGCTGTCCGGAATTCCAAAGTTGAAGGAGACGATAGTCAGAGTCCCTGATATTGCCGATCGGTGTCCCATAAATAGTGCAGGGATACACCGTGCCTGACGGATCCATAAAGAATGAGGCGGCAAGGGCCTGACAGGGCAGAGGCGTACGGCTCGTTCGCAGGAACGTTGCTGCCAGGCCCTGATACCTTTTTTCCAGGAATTGAACAGGGTTCATGCTGGCGGCATCGCGAAGCGCTTCTATTCTCCTGAGCTGGCTCAGAAGCGACTGGCTCTCCGCAACACTACGGTGTTCCTCATTTCCGTAATAGTGCTTTGAAACATGCGCAATATTGACGTGAAAATCCCTGAAGCGAATATCGCTGATCCGTTCCTGCACGGCCTTGACCGTGTCATCAAATGCATATACATTGCTGCTTTGCAGTGTCATGCCGAGATATACATCGAACCGGCTGCTGCGCATGCGCCGAAGCCGGGTGTAGGTTTCAACAGCCCTGTCCCAGGCCCCGGGGACGCCCCGTATCCGGTCATGCAACTCACGGTCGCCGTCAAGGCTGACCGTCACCAGAACACGCGGGAACCGGAACGACCTCGTGATCTGCCGAACCGTCTCAGTAATGAGATCTGTTTCGTAGCCATTCGTCGGGAAATTCAACAGGTAGAGGTTCCTGCAACTGGCATCGATCGCCTGCATAATCCCCAGAAGGTCTTTTCTGATAAATATTTCTCCACCGCTCAGGTTGATCCAGGAAAATAGCCGGCCTGAGGAACGGAAAAAATCAGTAATCTGTTCCAGCGTCAGCTCTTCTGACGGCGGTCGTTTCCAGATGCCGCACATGGTGCACGTCAACTGGCAACGGTACGTCAGCGCATAGGTCATCCTGTACGGGACCTGCAGTTCCGCTACATTGCTCTGTGCGATCTTTCCCGCTAATTTAAGGAGTGGATACATGTTCCCGTTGTGCAAGCTTTTTCAAGCGAAAGGCGGCATGCTGGTTAAAATACCGCTCAATGATCTTCTCATATACTTCTTCCGGGCTGATCCTTTTCATGCAGGCCCCTTTTCCTTCAGGATGTCTGCACGTATGAATTTTTGCGTTAAAATTCGTGATACAGGGGCTGCACTCCAGCTGGTGATAGAATGCCATGCTGCTCCCGCCCCAGGGCCCATACAAAAGAGGGGTATTCGGTCCGTACAGTCCGACCACCGGTGTCCCAACCGCCGAAGCCAGATGCACCGGCGCCGTATCAGCGGCAATAACCAGATCGCTCATCTGGATCAGGGTAAAATATTCAGGGAAGTTCAAGGCCCCGATCGCGTCGATCACGACGCCGTCTTTGGGGCGGACCCGGCCCCTGATCTCATCGGCGAGTGGGCCCTCTTCCCGAAGTCCGGTCATAACGATCTGGATCTCAGGGTCCCGGATCAACAGCGTTGCAATGTCCGCACAGGAAGCCGCAGGCCAGCGTCGTTCCTTGAAATTGTCACTGGTCCCGACATGCATGACGATAATGGTCCGGTCTGGATTGATACCAAGCCTGCTCACGACGCCGCGGCCAATGACAGTATCAAAGAGGTTGCCTGCAAGGGGGGGATTGATCGCGGAAAAGACCCTCTCCACGCCAACAGCATGCACCAGCGCAAAATATGATTGCGTGATATGCACATTGTTATCGTAGACAACCGGTGATGAATAGAGAAAATGCCGGTGCTTGCCTGCTGTCAGAAAACCGACCGTGTCTCTTCTGCCGATCATCGCGGATAGTAAGGCGGAAAACTTCGCGAATTGTTCAAAGTCGATGACACAATCATACTCCTGCTGCCGCAGCAGTCTCAGAGCCCGCAGGGTCGTTCTCACAAAAGGCATAAAACCCTTCGCATCAATCGTATATACGCTGGAAATAACGTTCAGGGACCCGGCTGCATCAGTATTGCTGCGCAACGTGAGAAGATCTATTGCCGCGCCGGGGTACTTCTTCCGGAGCGCCTGAATGGACGGCAGCATCATGAAGAGATTGCCGATACCCCAGAATTTTATGAGCAAAATATTTTTATACGCGCGTTGAGCACGCGGGCGCTGGGTGCGTTGAACCACAGTGCGGAGGCACCGCAGCATATACAAGAGCGGTACGCCTCCATAGGTATCCACTATGCGGATTATTTTCCAGTTCATCGGGCCACGCTTTTGTAATTGCCGTAGAGCTTCTTAAAATCGATCGTGATGCCCAGGAGCCCAATCAAGCTGCCGAGAAGATATCCTGCATTGGACATGATGATTGCCGAAAATGTGAGCATGGCCTCACGCAAGGAATCAGAGGTCCTGATTGCCGCCGTACCAGCGGCAACCAGGTAGAGTGCCGCAAGAGCGCCTACCACGAACAGCCCCGCAGGATGCGCCAGCCCCCACAGGAAGACAGCGCACAGTGATAACGCGGCTAGCAGCGGCGCAAACAGGACAACGTTATACCAGGTCCGATTTTCCGCCATAATGCGGTAAATAGAAAAGCCATGGACGACCCGCTGGGAGAAATAATGGGCACCCAGGTAGCGGTTGTGATGGTAGACGACAACATCACGGTTAAACATTATTTTTCCGCCTGCTTTCCGGATCCGGTGGCACAATTCGCGGTCCTCACCTGTTTTCAACCCTTCATGAAAAAAGCCGATACGTTCCACGGTCCTCCGGGAAACAATAAGGTTGCAGGAATGAAGATTGAGACAGTACCGGCTTGCGGAGACCTTTTTGGAAAAAGCGAGGTTGCCGGATACAAGTGACGACCTGGTCGCGTTTCCCACAACCTTCTGGCGCAGGTGTTCATGGGGCGGCGACAGGTTCGGACCGCCCAGACAGCGCCATGGGAAAATGACGGAATGGCCGTCTTCAGCCAGTCATGGTGCGGATACGCATCAGAATCGATGAAGGCATAATACTCGGCATCCGGAAATGCCCGGATCCCCGCATTTCTTTTTGCCGAGATCGTGACATCGCCGGTCGGGATGACCGTGATCTTGTTGCTAATGAACTCCTCCGGCAAAGCCACAGGCGCGTCGGGCAGCAATGCGATATGGTGCTCCGCATAATCCAGCCCCAGGCATCCCGACAGGCACTCAAGCACGTACTCGTTCAGAGCGACGCAGGGTATGATGATAAGCACGCTCATCTGTTCCCTATCAGATTTCCCGTCGAACGCATGAGCATTCGTCCCAGGAAAACAGGCTTCGTCAGCACATTAACGGACCATGCGCACTCGTAGGTGCAATGACACCGGGTCCGGCGCAGGTCCTTTTTCAGCGCGACCGAACGGTCCCCTTGCCACAAACGCATAAAATCAAGGTCCGTATCCCGCACATTGCCGAAGCACCACGGCCGGCCCAGGATCTCGCAGGGGAAAACATCTCCGCGCGGAGAAATGACGCCGAACAGACTTCCCGCTGTACAGGCGGTCATATAGCGGGGCGCACAATAGGTGTCCGCGACGATATCCTGGACGATCTTGTTTTTTGCGCGCCTGATCGCCTCCGGGATGCGATGTTTCGCAGGGATGTTGCCATGACGCTGCTGGTCCTCCCGGATCTGCGACGCCAGGTGCACATAGGCGTTGATCACTTCCGGCTTCCTGGGGATGCTGGTGACGATCCCTTGTTCGCGCATCAGTATCGCGGAAAAGTTCTTAATTCCCCTGCGTTTCAAGGCAGCATATATTTTGGTTACGTTCTGAAAGTTATACGGGGTGACCGTGAGGGCAATGTCGGCCATGACGCGATCGTCCCGGCATGCCGCAATCAGTTCGTAGGATGCCAGTGCTTTGCGGAACGCCCCCTGCATGCTCCGGTTCGCATCATGCTGTTCTTCAAAATCATCGATTGAGAGGGATATTTTCACACGGCCCTTGAGGGCGGACCGGTTAAAACGTTCGAGAAAAGATGAGATGGAATCTGTCAGGGTGCCGTTCGAGGTGATGATAACGGACTCAACCCCTGTATTTTTAAAATATGCCGACGCGATATCAAAAAGATCGTCGCGTAAAAAGGGCTCCCCCCCGGTCAGGTTCACATTATAAAGGGACGTTCCCATCGTCGTGGTCAGGTGCTCGATTTCCCGGAGTGACAACCGGTCGCTTGTTGCAACAGGGTTTTTGAAATCCATGAAGCAATGCGCGCAGCGGGCATTGCACTGGTCGGTCACAAAATGAACCATGCTGAAGGGTTCCTTCTGCGAGATCCAAGTATTAGTAATAAATTGACGCCATTTCATGGGGACACATCATACATACCACAACCAACTCTCTCTGCTGCCGGCTTCTCCGTCAGTAAAATCCAGCTGAAAACACAACCCAATATCGTCCGGTATATTCCCATAACAATAATTCTCTGTCAACAACCAATTGTGGAAACTGAGATCTTATTCTGCCCGGAAGACATTGAAAGCTTGTATATATTCTGTACAGTTCGGTGCGGCGCGTTTGGGAAACGCGCCCTACTACAGCACTTATATAAAATCGTAGGGACCGTTCCCCGAACGGTCCACACTATTTCATGATTTTTGCGCTTTATTTGGTGAGAAATTCCGGGGATAGTTTTCCGGCCTCTTCGAACCGCCCCAGCCTGGCATATTCGAGAGCCAGGTTCTTTGCAGCATAGACGTCTTGCGGACTCAATTTTAGTGCGATCTGGAATTCACGGATCGCATCCTCAGAACGACCGAGCTCTGAATACGCCGTGCCGAGATGCGTGTGAATGATGTGAAGAAACGTGATCTGCCTCTTGCTGCGGGATGCCAGCTGCAGCGCGGTCTGCAATTCTCCCATGGCTTCAGGATACCTGCCCCAGCGGACAAAGGCCGCCCCAAGATTGGTGTGCACTTCACTGTTTTCAGGGCTTTTTCCAGCGGTATCTTCCCACAGGCTCACCGTGTCCCTCCAGACATCATTTCTGTTATAGGCAGCGTAGGCAGTGCCGACCAGAAGCACCGAGAGCGCAACCAGGCCTGCACGCAGCCCCTTGCCCAATCCGGTCTTCGCGAAAAGAATGAACACCCCGCTTATGACCGCCAGAATAAATCCCACGGACGGCAAATACATCCGGTATTCGCAGATAACGCGCGGCAGCGGGATAATGCTGGATTCCACGGAAAGGGCAACATAGAACCAGAGGATGCCGAAGGAAACGACCCGCAGCGCGGGATCAACCCGCGTTGCAGAACGAAAGAGGATGATGCCCAGGGAAACAATGCAGGCATGCAGCGTGAGCGAAAGGAGGACCGCAGGTTCGAGCAGCGATTGATAGACCGGATAGTCGTAGTAAAAATTCTGACCAAAAGGAACCACGAGTAATCGGACATAGGTGACCAGGACCCTGCTCTGGGTGATCAGGTAGGACCACCACGGTATTTCATTCCCTCCCCCCCCTGCCGCCATGCCCGCGAGATGCACCCCCTGTTCCCGGAGTAGCAGATACGTGGTCAGGGGAATGATCAGCATTGTCGCCAGGATCGGGAGCAGCCGCACGACCCTCTTCTTCACTTCTCCCGTGAAAAAGAACGCTTCGTAAAGCGCGATCAGCATTGGCAGTATGAATGCGTTCTCTTTTGTTTTCATGGCAAGCACGGCAAAGAGGACCGCACCCGCATACCACCACCGCGGACCGCTCCAACGAGAACGGCCGGTCCGGACAATGGGTTCCTCTTCCGCGAGCCTCCCGGCGCCATAGAGCACGATGGACACCAGGGAAAAGAAGGCCGCCAGCGACGTGAGCCGTTGCATAATATACGTGACCGCTTCAGTCTGAACCGGATGGGCAACAAAGAAAAGAGCGGTAAAGAACGCCGGATACCACGAAGCGCTTGTGAGGACCGACGATCTGAGCATTGGCGTCCGGAAGGTCACAAGAACGAACACATAGACAAGCAGGGCATTCAGAAGATGAATGGCAACATTCACGACATGATAGCCGATTACGTGCAGACCATGGATCCGGTAGTTCAGAGCAAAGGTCAGGTAGGCCACATACCGCTGCACGACGCTCTTGTACAACTCCGGATCGGTTCGCACAACATCGACCGAACCTCCGCCCTCCCGCACAAAGGGATTGTCCCGCAAATACAGCCCCTCATCCATCTGAAACGGCGCGCTCCAGGTATTTGCATACGCAGCGAGGCCGACGATAAGAACGCAGAGAACCGCCAGTGCGTGTCTGCGGTTGGACTGCGATATGAATGGGGCATGCATGTTCATAGAGCTCCAGATGAACCTCCCCGCAGCCTGCAAGCTGCGGGGTATCTTACCATCTCCCCTCCCTCGATGGGAGGGGCGGGGGGGAGGGTGATGCACCGACTGCCGTCACCCTCTCCGAACCCGGACAAGCCGGAACCAAAAGTCGGAACCAAAAGGCCTCTCTCGCAAAAACGCAAAGTTCGCAAAGAAGGGCACTGCCTGCATCTGTTTGTTTACAACCTAATAAATTTAAGCTTTTGATTTAAGTCTTGCTTTCCTTTGCGCCCTTTGCGTCTTTGCGAGAAAATTTCTTGCCGTTTTGAGAAGAATTTGATTTGTTATATTTTCCGTATCATAGTCAGCATCTCCTGAAGCTGGATCATGAAATGCTCGACAGACGTGGTCTTTTTCAGTCTTTTTATCAGGTAGGAAGGTCTGAGATAAAACTTTCTAAAGGCCATCTTTCTGAGCACGCGCAAACGCTCCGCATCGATATTCTCGTTTCCCAGGATCCCCGACCTGCCGCTGGTGTCGAACCCTTCCTTGCCGAACAGCAGCCTCCCGGCATTCAGCACAGTCCTGCGGATATCCGATCCCGGCAAAGGCGCCGCAATGTTGAAGGAAGCGAAGTCAATAGGCAGGTCCAGCGCGAGCTCGATGGTTTTGCGGATATCCTTCTCCGTCTCATGTTCCAGCCCCAGAATAAAATCCGCACAGATGCTTATGTTCAATCGGTTCGCGTGGGCGATCAGCTCATCGATCTTGTTCGCATTGACCACCCTGCGGTAGCGCCGCAGTGAGGGAACATCCGCGGAATCGATGCCGGTGATGATGGTGTGGCACCCCGCGGCTTTCATCATGTCCAGAAGCCGGGGATCATACAGCTGCGGATGAAAGTAGCAGCTCCAGCTGAAGCGGAACCGTTCTGCCATCGTTTCCAGCAGCGGATATACATTTTGGGCCGAAAACCCGAACACTTTGTCTGCAAAAAACAACTCCCGGACGCCCAGACCATGAAGGTAGTCAAGCTCCTGAAGAACGTCTTGATAGGTACGGACAAGGGGGGCGAAGTTTGAATCCGTGCAATAAGAGCACGAGAACGGGCAGCCCCAAAGCGTGGTCACGGTGGAAAAGACATAGTGCCGGGCAAAAGGGAACCGGTATCCTTTTTTGAAAAAAAGTTCGTGGCGCGGCGTGCGGCTGGTAATCGCGGCCGCCTTTTTGTTCTCCGGAAATCTTTTTTGGCCGGGAACAATGCTGACACCGGGAAGTGTCATCGTTCCAGAAGTGCCCGGCCTCCGCGCCATGGCAGGCAGATCAAGCGAATACGGATTAAAGATAATACCGTCACATTCCGCCAGAATATGACGCTGGTAATTTTCCTCAAGAAAGATATCGCCCAGAACATAGAACGGGACAGCGGGAAATTGCCTGCGCGTTGTTTGGAAATAGGCGTAGTCCGATTCCCAGCATACGCTCGAAAGCGCGAAGATGACCAGATCTCCGTTTTCGTTCTTTAGTTCCCGAAGATATTCTTCTTCCGACAAACGGTCCGCGGTCCCATCTATAAAAACGACCCTGTCCGCCGGTTCCAGCAGCGAGGTAATGATCATCAGGTCATTCGGCTGCCAGAGATAATTGGCTTTGGTCTCATGACTGCAGTCGATCATTCTGATGATATTTTTTTTATCAGGAGATGGGGGTATGGCCAGAATAATGTTCATGGTAAAGATTCATGCTCCTCCACCTGATAGGATGCATCCGGTTTTTTACCTGGCTTTCGAAATAGTGTCATGCCATAGAGGGTGAAATAGCGTTTCAACGAATCATGCCGTTTTCTGTGAGGCATCGGGCGGAAAACGGTTTCAAAAACCTTGTCCAGAAAATAAAGGGTCTGCACCGCGGGATAGTAAAGATACCAGCGTTTCAACTTCCGGACAAATTCATAATTATAAGGCGGATTCAGGTAGACCGTTTCCAGCTCGGTAAAGCCGGCGTTCTGCGCCATTGCAACGGTTGCGGCAACGTCGATGGCGTTTTCCTGTTCGTCGAAATACACATCGCGACGGAACGGGCTGCTGTACAGCAGCCGCCGGAGAATAAATCCGTCATTCGGCTCGAACACGACGAGAACGCCGCCCTCAGCCAGCGCGCAATATGCTTCGGCAAAAGCCTGACCACGGCGTTGTTCAGGAAGATGGTGGAGACTGACCCAGAATGCCGAGGCCTGCAGGAGCTCCGGCGCAAATATCGGCCGTGTTATGTCGGCGCACACCCGGATAAGGTCCTGGGGCGACCGCGCAAGCGGCGCTCTGCTGATGTCGCATACGAACACGTCCGCATGGCCCAGAAGAGCTTTTACGTAACGGGCGCAGAAACCTTCACCTCCGCCAAGCTCCGCAAATCTGAACGGATGGTTCTTCCGCAGCACTGCGGCAGGAAGCCGGGAAAATGCTTGTTCCAGCACAGAGGTGTACAGCTCTGAACGGAAATACGGCAGGTCCTGGATGGCTAATGCATTAAAAACATCCGTTGCATGTTGGTTTTCAGCAGACGCTGGTCCCCTGCCCAGCAGCATGATTGTATGGTTCTCAATGGGAAACTGCTCACGCCCGTCGCTGCTGACGAGGAGCGTCCCCTGCTGCCTGAGGTGCGCCCCGGTCTCGGGGCTGACAAAGCAGCCCGGGGGGTACGTATCCGCCTTCTCCATGGTCATGCCCCCGCGAGGAACCGGTGTTCGATCGTTTCGAGAACGGTTTCGGGCAGCAGCGCCGAAAGACAACGGTTGTTTTCACAGGTTTCCGCGTACAGCGATTGTTTGCTGTCGTAAACGCTCATGCAGGGAGAGCAATAGAGGTGGTCCGAATAAAAAACAAGGGCGTTCTCATTGACCGGGCCGTACACAACCGGCGTTTCAGGTCCGAAAAAAGCCGCAATATTTTTTCCGTAATAAGATGCTATATGCAACGGGCCGCTGTCATTCGTAATGACCAGATCGGCCATTTCAATCAGCGCGAAAAGCTCGCGAAGCGTGGTTTTCCCCGCGCAATTCATCATGTTGGCCCGGGGACCGATGCGGCTGATGATCCGGTCAACGTAAGCGGATTCAACGGAAGTCCCTATGAGTATAAAATTATACTCCGGATGGCGTTCCAGCAGCCCGCCAAGAAGTTTTACGAAATGATCTTCCGGCCATTTTCTGAACGCAAAGAGATCTCCGGCGTTGACATTGACGATCATAATTTTTTTAGCGGCTTCAAGCTGAAACCGCGCCCGGAGCCGGCTCTCAAGCTCCTTCCGGAATGAAGGAAGCACCTGGTCCCGGGGGGAGGTATGCACCTCAAGCTCAAGCTGCGTTGCATACGCAAGATAGATCTCGGACAAATGCCGGTAAAAATTATAATGCACCTTGTGGGTAAGAATGCCTTCGGGCCGCACCTTCCGCTGATACAGACCTATCCGCGTGGGGGCAAGTGACAACGCGGAAACCAGCATCGGGAACTTCGCAAAGAACTCCAGGTCCAGGGAGATATCGACGCGCTGTTTGCATGGCACAACAAACAACCTGGCGCAGCTCAGGAGAAAGGACGCCAGGGAGCGGGTATCCATCGTGAGCACCGTATCGGCAAGACCGCAAAGGGTGATGACCTCGCGGTACGGGGCGGTCGTCACAAACGTGATCCGGGCTTGCGGGTAGTTGGCCCGCAATGCCTTGACCAGGGGGATCGCATGGAGCATGCTACCCATCCCGAAATACTTCTGGATCAGGATATGCTTCACGCAGATCTTTTCGACAACCCGACGACGGGGAAGAAGCGCATGTTTAACCTGCAGCAGCAGTCCCACCACCCTGCACAAGAACATGCCGAGCGTATCGTCCACCATTCTCATAAATCGATAGGTCATCTGCGAAACCTTTCACCGGCACGGGGCGCGAAATGGAAAAACCCGTCAGCCGGATGCCCTAAAGGAACTTTTTCAAAACAGCATAGAGCCTGTCTTCAACCAGAAACTGATACATTCCGTGCTTGAATCTGAACATCGCCAGGGGCCGGTACAACCACGCCATCCCTTTTAACAGCGCATACTTCAGGCCCCGTTCCGAGGTCATTTTAAAGATCTTGTTGTCGATAAAATACATTGTGAGGAACATCATCCGGATGAACTGGTTGTGCTCCCGCGTCAGCCATGCGGGATTATAATCAGAGGCCTCCAGCTCATACGTGCCCCACTCCTCAAGGGTTGCCGGAGGCGTATATCCGTGGCGGATCGCAAGGTCGTACAGTTCCGTTCCCGGCAGAGGCCTCGGTTTGTTCAGCGGGATCACGATCGCCCGGGGATTATCCCGGACCAGCTGAAGAATGAGATCCCTCGTCATTTTGGTCTCCTCCAGCGTTTCCGTGGGGAAGCCGACAATGAAATTATAATACACCATGATCGCCGGATGGCGCGCCAGTTTTTGGTTCACCTCCAGGGTCTGCGCTGTCGTGATGTTCTTGCGCATCAGCGCAAGCAGCCGGTCGCACCCCGACTCCGCGCCGATGTGCATGGCGTTTGTTCCCGCGGCAACCAGCTTGTCCAGAAATGCGTCGCTCATCGCCAGGACCTCGTTGATCCGGGCGCCGCGGAAGGCCAGTTTGATCCGGATGCTCCTGCGCCTGATCGCGTCCATGATCGCCTCCACGTGCTTCAGGTCCACAAAGGAGTCATCATCAATGAAATAGATCAGGGTTGCTCCATAGCGTTCCTGGACCATGGCGATGTGCCCGACCACGTCCTCCACAGGATAGGGCTGCCACCGCGAACCGAACTTGGCATACAGCGCCGGTGAACTGCAAAAAGCGCACTGGTAGGGACACCCCATGACGCTGTACAGCGGGAAAACCACTTCATCCCCGTTCATATGCCGGTAGGCGGTAAAATCCGGGATCAGGTGATACGGAATGTCCCGATAGTCCATGAACTCGAATACCGGGGCCACATCGTTGTGAAGCACCTGTCCCTGCTCATCACGCCAGGAAAGACCGCGGATATCCGCTCTGGCAGGCGCCCCGGGGGCGTTCATGATGTTCTCGAACAGCTGCTCGAACGGCTTCGCGCCGTATCCGCGAATGATGAAATCAATGGACGCTTCCTGCAGCACCTCACGGGGACTGAACGTGGGATGGGGCCCGCCCCAGACCACGGCGATATGAGGATGCCGCGCCTTAACCACGCGCGACAGCCTGACCGCCTCGATCACTGAAACACCGCTCATGACGGAAAATCCGACAACCCGCGTCTGTTCGTTGATCATCCGGACAAGGTCGTCCTCCGCTGTGGACGGACTGATCCGGGCATCCAGGATGCGCACCGCGTGTCCCGCGCGCACGATCCCGCTTGCCGCATAGAGCAGTCCGACAGGCAGCATCCGGATAAACGAGCCGGTGACCGAGGTCCGCGGCTGGACCATAATGACCTCAGGCGTCATGGTTTCCTTTTGTCCAGATCGGACAACGGCAAAGGATGGGTGGGATGCCGGTCGATCCGTACGGGTACGGTCATGCCTGACAGCGGCCGGATATACTGCTCAATATAGTCCGGGTCCGCGCCGATCAGGCAGTCCCGGCTCCGCTTCTTGAATTCCGGGAAATTGCCCATCCGTTTCCAGATCGTTTCGAGAGGCTCCTCCCGGACATTGCCGAACGACACATAGTTCATACCGCATCCCATGACGTCGCCGTAGCAGGAAATGCTCACCTTCTCCCTGCCGCCCGGGCACTCCTGCTGCATTGAAAAATTGATGGTCCAGTCGGATCGGATGAAGGGATGCCGCCGCATGTACTCCTGAACAAGCTTCCATTCATCTTGTGTCAGAAGAACACCATGCTCGTCCGCCCAGTTGCCGGAAACACAGGCAAGGGAGAACACGATGCCGATGCCGTTCTCCTCTGCAAAGCGTGTCATTTCGCGCATCTTGTCCAGGCCGTCATGCATGATCACCGTGCTGAGGTAGACCGCGAACCCCTGTTTCTTGGCTTCGTCGATTGCTTCGATCACTTTGGCAAAATGCCCCGGGCACCCCCGGATGCGGTCGTTCGTTGCGGGATCGGTGCTGTCCAGGCTCAGATGGATCGTCTCGACCCCGGCGCGCTTGAGGTCAACAAGGTAGCTCCGGTTCAGGTTCAAGGAATTGGTGACCAGCGCAAAAATGGTGTTCCCGGGGTCCATGACCGCCAGGATGTCGAAAAGGTCCTTGCGCAGGGTCGGCTCGCCGCCCGACAGGATCGCCGAGAATGCGCCGAGACGGGACGCCTGCCGCCAGATGCGTCCGTAGTCCGCCACGGTCAGGTACGAATCGTCCTGCCGCTTCATGCGGGAAGCATAACACATGACACAGCTGGAATTGCATTCAGCAAGAAGTGCGAACTCCACCGTGCGCAGCACGGGTCTTCGGAGGATCAGGGTCTTTGCATATCCTGACAGAATCTTCGGGACCAGCCCGTAGCGCCGCTTGATCACCCTCGCATGATAGGCAAGATGTCTGAGTTTCTGGATCACCGCTTTCCTCCGAACATCCTGCGGACGCGCTGTCCGGCCATCCGCAAACCATGATAGGCAAGCATCACCTGGTACGGGAATGTGCTGTAGTCGTTGAATCTGGCCTGGTTTATGGCTCGCCGCACGACCATAAGCTTGTACAAGAGCGACTTCAGGACGGGAAACGTCCTGCTCTCTTTTCCGGCTATCCGTTTTTTGATGAACAGCAATATTGCCGGCGGCGGTTTCAGGATGGCGAAGATGCTGACCAGATTATTGAGCGCCGTGGGCTTGTAGGAAAACATGTACTCTTTTTCCATGTGCTGTTCGATAAGCTGGGCGTCCGTGGCTTCACGGCTCAGTGCTGTTCCGGGCATGAACTGGAGCGAGAAGAGATTCATGGTGAAGGGGCCCGGTGTTGCGGCGAGAAAATCCACGGTCTGATACAGCTCTTCCTGCGTCTCGAACGGGTTGTCCACGATCACCTCAAAGGACGGGGCGGCCATCTTTCCGCCGAACTTCGCCAGGACTTCGGTCGCCTTTCTCAGCTGTCTGGCTGAAACGGGCCGTTTGAACCGCTGCAGCATTGCATCATTGCCGGACTCAAAACCCATTTTGATCCTCACCAGTCCGCCCTTGAGCAGCACGGCCATTTTCTCTTCGGTGATCGATGCGGGGTTTGTTCCGTTCAGGATGAACTTCAGCCCGATCTCCTGTCTGAACCTGAGGGAAAACTCGGTCAGCGTGTCCAGGTCCCGTCCCAGAAAATTGCTGTCGTGGAAAATCACATAGTCGATGGGATACTGCTGTTGGACTGCCTTAATCTCGGCGAGCAGGTAGTCGGGCGACGGCCCCCGGTAGTCGGCATAAGCCCGGTCAAGATCGATAAAATTCGACTGGGAGCAGAACGAACAACGATACGGGCAGCCCACGGACCAGATCGTATTGTACGTGGTCCCTAGATGCCTGATCAGGCCCTGGCGTGTCAGGGGCGTGAGTTTTCCCTGGGCATAACTGAACAGATACTGACCATGAACGCCGTAGTCCATGAACGGCATCTGTTCCATCTCGGACGTCGTCATAATCGGGACGCGGGGGTTCTTGATGATTTCCCCGTTCTCTCTGGTCCAGGTATTGGACAACCCCCGTAACGGGATTCCCCGGTGCACGCGATCGAGAAACTCCACGAACGTACGCTCCCCCTCGCCGATACAGATGACATCGGCAAAGGCAATGGCATCCTCCGGGAAGATGGTCGGATGATATCCGCCAATGATGATCGTAACGTTCGGATTAAGCCGCTTTACCTCAAGGCAGATCTTCCGGGCAATGTTCCGCTGCACGCTCATCAGGGAAAATGCAAGCACGTCCGCTTCAGCCAGGATGTTCGCCAGATTGTTCAGGGCGGCGTCATTCCGCACATAATTAACGTTAAAGTTGTCTCCGGTCTGCTGCTTCCACCAGCTCCCGGAGTACGACGACCGGCTTGCGTCATCCAGGAAATAAATGGACCGGACCTCGTAACCCGCCTTCTTTGCATTCGCGACAACGCGCCGAAAGCCGACGGCAACAATATTTCTGTCCATGCTGAGTGCGTATATCTTCATTCCGGATTCCTTCCGCAACGCGCCGGCCTTCTGATAAGAAACTTCAGGCTGTTGATGACAGCAGACGGACTGAGGCGCAGCAGGTTGTTGAACTCCGTCGATCCCGCGCAATAATGGCAGGGGAGGTCCTTCAACCGTTCCCATGCGCCTTGTACGCCGTATTCCCTGATGGAAGTGGAATATCCCGCCTGCCCGAACCGCACCGCGCACGGATGCAGCATGCCGGCGGAATCGAGCCAGCAGACCAGGTTGCCCATGATACATTTCTCATACCCGGAGCGAAGAGGGTCGTCCACACGCACATAACCGTCCAGCGCATGGTCCGCGGTCCAGGCAATGACCTCGAGAAGCCCCTGTTCCGTGTTGTTCGTCGGCATCCCCTGCTTCTTTCGGTCAAGGATGGTCGTATACAGTTCATGCACCTGTTCGCTCGTCGCCAGATGCCTGTCCCGTGCGGACCCCGTGGCAGCGGGAACGCAGAAGTTCACATAGGTCCGGTACGTCTCCGCAAGCTTTGACAGCGGCTCAAGAGTGTTTTCGACCGTTGTCCGCTTTGTCAGCACGGTATGGAGATGAAAGGGGATGCCGTTCTCGTAGCAAAGCTTGACGGCCTCCAAGAGCGACGCGTAAACACCTGTTCCCCGGTTCGCCTCGGTGATTTCCTTGTCGCCGTCGATGCTCAGCTGTACCTGGTCGAGCTTCTTCAGCGCTGCGACGTGGGCCTCCAGCGAAAGAGAGTTTGTGGTGAGCGCGCAATACATGCCCCGGGATTTGACATAGGCGATGATCTCGTCAATATCCGGATGCAGCAGCGGCTCACCGCCCTGGAGCAGGATGACCCGCGTTCCGAGCGCATAGAATTCATCGATGATGCCGAACAGCTCCTGCCTGGGGACATCCGCGGCGCGACGGTTGTCCTCCTCGGAATAACAGTATACGCATTTTAAATTGCACCGGCTCGTGACACTGATCGATACGATAACCGGCGTTCTCGTTCCGAACAATTTATACCGCAGCGTATTTTTAGCGATGCTCAGCATCGCGCAGATCATCATGAGGTTCGATCCTTTTTTTTGCGAACGGAACAGTTCCCGGTCGCGCGCTGATCAACGATCAATGTGGGCGCTTTTTTAAAACAACAAACATCTCTCCGATATGTACGCTGCATGCATGTGTTTTCCAGGCCATTGGCAGCCATTGAAGGAACCGGGCAAGCATACGAACCGGCCCCTTTGCACGATAGCTCTGCATAACACCGGATACATAATCAAGAGTCAGCGTCTTACGCGCCTGCTCGGAAATGACGACGTCGAATGTTCCCGAAACCATCCGCGCCAGATTGGAGCGATTGTAGTAATACAGATGGTCTTCCTTATAATGCGGCCAGCATCCGCGCGTCACCTGTCGGGTCCATGAGGACGTATCGGGCGTAATGATCATCACAAGGCCGCCCGGTTTCAACATCGTCCAGAGCATGTCCATAAAATGCAGCGGGTCCGGGATATGCTCCAGAACATCGGAGAGCGTGACAACAGCAAAATAATCCGCGGGAAAATCCCCCTGCTTCACGTGGCCGCCGATGATCCTGTCCGCGCCAAAAAGCTCGCGGCTTCGGCGTATGCCGTCAGGTGAGATCTCTGCCCCGTACACGTCAAACCCGAGTTCCCGCGCCACGGACATCAACTCGCCGGTTGCACAGCCTACATCCAGAAGCGCGCCCCGGTCCACAAAGGAACGTATGCGGTCCAGATATCTCCGAAAGGTGGCTTGCTTCATGTCTGAAACGAGCCCCTCGGGTTCGATGCCCCATCCATCATAGTAGTGATCATAACGTGCCTTCAGCATGGCCGCGTCCGGGAACGGGTCAAGGAACTGCAGACCGCAGGTGCGGCATTCCATGAGCGGGCTGTTCGCTACCGTGCTCCGCTTCCTGAACAGTGATGTTCCGCAGATCATACAGGCTGTGGCCATTATGTTCCCGCCAGGGGATCATCGGCGCACCAGGGGCTTTCTTTTCTGAATGCTGCAAATGCCTCATTCGCCCTCCCCTGATGGCACAATGCAACGAGCGAATTCACCCGTTCCCGGGCATCGCTTAGTCCTCTTCGCATGGCGTCCTGATAAGCCGCCACAGCCTCGCCCACGCCTCCGCAATCATACAGGCAAACAATGAGGTTGAAACGGGCCTGACAATAGCGGGGATTCGCCGCCAGGGACAGTTCGTACTCATGAACTGCGTCCCCGCACCTTCCCTCCTGTTCATACGCAATTGCCAAATTGATGTGGGGGCCCGGCAATCGAGGACTTTTTTGGACCACATCAGCCCACAGGCTTTCGGCGCCGGACCAGACGGTATTTCGCTCATAGGCGGCATATCCATACCCGAGGACCACAACCAGGATGCAGACCATCCCGGGCACAAACCATCGTGCATCAATCTTCAGGAGAAGCATGATTGCGCCGGTGATGATCGCAATGATAAAACCAACAGAGGGTAAATAGAGGCGGTACTCGCTGATCACCGAAGCCAGGGGGACCAGGCCCGATTCCACGGAAAGCGACAGATAAAACCAGACGATCCCGAATGAGATCAGCCGCAGCCCCTTGTCGGACCTTCGCGAACGATAGACGAGGACACCTGCTGCTGCAAGAGCGCACAGATGAAAGAGCAGCGAGAACAGCACCTCGGGGTCGAACAGCGAACGATAGATGGGATAATCATATTCAAAGTTCTGATGTATCGGGAGCAGCAGCAGGCGCACATAGGTCATGAGGACCCTGAACTGCGTCAGGAGATAGTCGCCTGCCGGCACACTCTTTCCATAACTGGCCAGCTGCGCCAGACCCGTGCTGTTTTGTTTGATCAGCATGAGGGTGGTGGCCGGGATGATCAGCATCGTCGCCATCAGGGGGACCAGGAAGACCAATCTCCGCTTCAGCGCACCGTTGTAAAAGAATAATTCATAGACTGCGATCAACACGGGCGCGGTAAAGGCATTCTCCTTTGTTTTCATGGCAAGGATAAGAGCGATCAGCGCACCCAGATACCAGATAAGCGGGCGGGCAAACACCGGGCCGCGACCGTTCCTGTCAGAGGATGCGGGATGCTGCTGTGCATCGAACGTCAGCTGCCGCCATTGAACGTAGAGGAAGAGAGACAGCAGATAGAAGAAAGCGCAGAGCGAGGCCTGTCGTTGATGAATATATGTTACTGCCTCCGTCTGCAGGGGATGGGCAACAAACAGCAATGCCGTTGCCAGGGCAACTGAGCGGGCACGGACTGCGACCAACGATACCCTGAGCACCGGCGTTTGAAAGGTCCTGAGGACCAGCAGATACACGAGCAGCGCGCTCATGAGGTGGATGGTCAGATTAACAACATGGTATCCCTCCACCGCATACTCGTGGAGCTGGTAGTTCATCGCGAACAGAATGTAGCCTACATACCGCCGGACCACTTCGCCGTAAAGATACCTGTCCTGTGAGAGGAATTCTGGTGACAGGCTGAGATCTTTCAGAAACGGGTTGTTCAGGAGATATCTTGATTCATCGAACTGGAACGGGACGTGGAAAGTGTTTGAATAGACAAGCAGCCCGACGATGAGGATCGCTGCGAGGTGAGCAAGCTGATGCTCAAGTAGTGACTCCAACCTTGATTTCACGTTCATAGCATCACCCTGGTGCGCAGCCGTGTTGTTCGGCCATTACAGTTATTTGCCGCCCTGTTCAACGATCTTGATGCCTTCGCAGGCGGGCTCAAAACCCCGGTCGCATGCTGTTTTAAAATCAGTTGTTGCCTTCTCCCGCTGGTTTGACCAGGCATAGGCCGTCCCCCGGTTGTAGTAGGCCGGCACATAGTCGGGATACAGCAATATGACCCTGCTCAGGTCCTCGATCGCCTGCCGGTAATTGCTGGTCCAGGAGTATGCGTTCGCACGGTTATTCAGCGCGTCAAGGTATTCCGGGTTCCACTGCAGGATCTTTGTATACTCCTCAATGGCGTTCTTATAGGCGCCTTGTTTGGCATAGTAGTCAGCGGTTTTAAGCGCCCGCTCCGTGTCCAGGGGAGGCCGGGAAACAAGGTCCTTGGCCCTGGCAAACTCCGCCTGGCCCTTTTCCTTGAGGCCCATATTAAGGTAGACCTGCCCCCGGTTCATATACGTCTTGGCCATGTTCGACGGCGTAAAATCAGCATTTTCATAGGAGAGCTTTTCTGCCGGGTTTTTCGGGAAAAAGCTGATCGTCTTGTTGATGTCCTTAAGGGCCAGTTCATACATGCCCAGCCTTCCGTACGCGTTCCCCCGGTTATGATAACCAATGGCCTTGTTGGGATTCTTTTTTACCACATCGTCCCAGAACGTCAACTCATTGGTCCAGACCACATTGCGTATAATGGTGGCTGTTGCAAGCGGTAGCGCGACCAGCAGAATGACTATGATGATGCGCATGGAAAAAGACCGCTTCACACTTATGCGCTGTACACCCCAGACCATGCCGGCGGAACATGCGGCAAAGAACCCTACACTCGGGAGGTACGTCCGGTGCTCGAATATCATGTCTTTGATCGGGATGATCGACGACTCCACCGAGAGGGTGATGAAGAACCAGGCAATTCCCAGAACGGCCAGTTTTGCTCCCGGCGCGGAATCGGGACCCATGTGCAGCGATCTGCGCCACACCCGGTATGTTGCAGTGAGCGTCAGACCGATTAAGGAGAGCGCTAGCAGCACACGCCCGTCAAACAGGGACTGCGATATTTTATAATCATAGATCACGCGCTGCCCCACCGGCATAAGGAGCAATCGCATATAGGTAACGATTACCCGAAATTGCGTCACCAGATAGGTGAAGGGGGAGCGCTCGACAAAATCATAGACCTTTTCCTGACGAGTCACCTCCGCAATGCCCTCGCCGCCCCCAATCAGCCCCATTTCCGGCCCGAAGATCGAAAGCGGAATGATCATGACCAGGGCCGCATAGGGGATGATATAGATAAATCTCCGCCGGCTGAAAACAGAGCCTCTGAACGCCAGCAGTTCCATGGCAGTCAGGATGGCCGGGATCGTAAATGCTATTTCCTTTGTTCGAACAGCCAGCAGGGCGCTGACCAGCGAGCAGCTGTACAGGAGGTAGCCCGTGCGACTCGTGCGGTCCGTTTCGAACTTTATACGGGCAAGGAGGTACGCGATAATGCATGTCAGGTAGAACAATGTGGCAAGCGAGGTGAACCGTTGGGCGATATAGGAGACCGCCATGGTCTCCACAGGGTGGACAAGAAAGATGAGCGCCGCGAGGAACGCTGTTGCCGTGCGCAGATTTTCCCGCATTCCGGCCGTCCCCGATAAAATGCCGAGCAGCAGCCGGACGAGCACATACACGAGCATCGCGTTTGTGATGTGGATCATCACATTCAACACATGATATCCCCGCGGATCATCCTTTCCGAGAGCATAGTTCAGCGCAAAGCTCAGGTAGCCCATCTGCCGGGGGTCGCTCAGATCGAGATGCGTAAAGTCCTGGATAAGCGGGTTGTCCATAACATACTCATTGTCGTCGAAAATAAAGATCCCGTTGCGCATGACGTTCGAGTAGAGCGCCGCTCCGATAAGCAGGAAGAGAACAAAAACATGCCATTTTTTTAACCCGGTAATCACGCTGTTCTCCCCCTCCATAATCGCACGACAATCACTCCGACCAGCATGCAGATTCCGGGCAGCATCAGATACACCCCGTAATCCCTCACCACGCGCACCTCAGCCCATGGGACGGCATCAACAAAAGAAATGGACTCCTGGCCCAGAAGCGCTTTTTCTCCCGGGGCAAGCAGCCGGCTGGGAGAAACCAGATCCATAACCCGGGTAACACGAAGCGCGAAGACCGGTCCTGTTTTGCCGTTGCCTTTTGGAGAACTTCCCTCGGTCGCCGGAGCGCCATCAGGATAATACTTCACGTAAAAAATATTCGGTGACGTGCTCAAACTGAAGGAGTCCTCAGCGCCGGGCGGGAATGATTTTAGGATCACATATGCTTCGTCTATCACCGCTCCCGCCGGGCCGGAAAGCTGATATCGGAGGGAATAACCGAAATCGCTCACCTGAAACAGCAGCCCGTCCAACAGGGAGGGGAACAATGCATGCACGGAAGCCGGCTTGGTGATTCCGGTTGTCTGGTTCCGATAGTCTAACAAAGCGTTCACATCCCAGTATGACCTGCCGTGGTTATAAAATGAGGGAATGACCTGCGTCATCATGATCTTCATATCAGGAGGATCCGCGTACCAGCTGGAATGAACCGAGCCGTCAAGATACCCCACCCCGCCGGACCCGAACATCTGCCCTTCGGCAAGGACCACGGTGCCTTCGAAACGCGTGAGACTGCTGAGGAGAATACCCGTTGCCAGGAGGAGGACCCCCAGATTACTGGCGATTCGAAGTCGATCGTGGCCCTCCGAAGCTCCACCGGGCAGCCAACCAATCGTCTGCGTGATAAGCCGCAAGAGCGCCTGAATACCAAGCGCGACTGCGGCAATGAGAACAACAGGAGCATGGAGTGCCTGCCCAAACCCATCAGAGACCGGTGAAAATACGCCCACGAGCCGGATGAGCAGGGACCCGGCGGCAAATACACCCAAACCGAGCCTCAGTTCATCGGATACTGCGACCGCAACGAGTTTTCTGTTGTCTACCATGCGGCAAGCCTTTCCTGCTGCACCGGCGGGATGCTGTCATTCCGACCATAAACGTCAAAATCCATGACGATCCATTTTCCACCTATTTTTTTGAATAAGTACCTCAGGGTGAGATAGTTCGCTTTCTTATCGGACACGGGTTTTCTTGTCCCGATATTCTGATACTGCATAAACCACGCTTCGTTAACAATTGCCGATGCATGATTAGTATCGCTGAAGGTTATCTGTTTCACATCGCTTCTGTCTCTATCGGCGACCAGCACAAATCCCGACTCCCTGTTGATCTGTATATCCAGAAAGATCCTTCTCTTGACCGTGTTGTCCGCTGGAAACATATTGAGCCCCTGAATGGATCCACCTGATGCATAAAAGCCGGCGATAGATGCGCTGAACTGTTTTATGGAATCCCTGACGGCCTGCGTTTCCCCTGCTTTGTCGAAAATTCCCACCTTATATTTTATAAATTGCCACGGGTTGGGCACTGACGTGAGTGCGCCAGCCAGTGCCAGGACAAAGGACAGAATGCAGATGCGCAAAGTTCTATTTGCCATTTGGCCTTACTCCAAAATTATTCAAAGGTATCTGCATGATGAAATCCGTTCTTAAAATTGCGCAGAAAGAAGCAATCTCCCGGAGCACTGACGTTTCTCTGCTGTTCAAGCGTTTCCCCCCTGCTTCAGACGGGCGGTGTCCGGATTTGAGAGTACCTCGTTTTTCAGGTCCGCGACCAGCGCAGTCAGGTCATCGGAAAAACTGTTTGGATAATACTCGCTCCAGCCGTCTATCCAGATCAGCCATTCCTGTCCCGCATCCTCAACTGCGATTTTCAGCGTTTTTTGGTAGAACACCAGCCGCATGATCAGGCCGATTACGCCGAACAGGAAACCCATAAACAGCGGGATGTCTCCGTACTCGCGTATGACCAGAAAATCCACCCAGTATCGGATGTGCTCAAAGGACAATGAATATGCGTCAAAGGAAACACGCTCGCCCATGCCCATACGCCCCTCGTAAACAACCTTCTTCTCTTTTTCTATCCGGATGCGGACCATCAGATTTTTCAGTTCTTTTGACAGGGATTGTTCCACACCATCCTTAACCGCGTAATCAGTATAGAGCTTGATAAAATAGGTGTACGGGCTCCCCTCGAATTGAAAGGAATCTTCCCCACCATGCAGCACATTCAGATTGATGTACCCTCCGTCTAGTTCCTTTCCCTCGGAGGACCGTAAAACAAACAAGGGAGAAACCCCGATCTGCTCCGCAAGAATCGATAGGGCGCCCAGGTTCACCGGCTGATTTATCCTGACCACGACATCATCTATGGTGTTTTTATAGCTGATCTGCATTTTGACATCCAGGTCCGTGGTCACGTATTTTTTCATGGCCGCATCTTTTTCATAATGCGTGCTGACACGTTCAAGGTTGATTCCCACTGCCGGCAAAGCCTTCATGATCTTCGGTTCTCTGTTTATTTTGCGGAACTGCTTGAGATCGGCATTGAACACCTGCCCTTCGGTCAGCATAAGGTGACCGGTAAAACGGGTATACAGGATGAGCAGTCCGCCAATCAGGCAGAGTAAAAAACTTACATGGAAAAGCAGAAATCCGAAGGGCGAATAACGGTTTTTGATCGCGAAAAGAGAATCCGGCGCCTGGCCGTCCGGCACGGACCAGAACCGCTTTTTGAGAAACCTCCGGATGCCCGGAAAGGGAGCAGCATGGTCTTTGCTCACCGCGATGCACCGCACGGTTGGAGATTTTTTTAAAACATCACGATCGATCAGGGGAAGGCCCCGACGAAACACATACGCCCTCTGGAGCACACCGGGAATCCGGGTCCCCAGAACTATAACGAGATTGACAAAAAACATCGACAGAAAAAACATTGTCACAGGCGCCACGGTAATCTCGTTCAAACGGGTTGCTTCGGCGATCGCGGCCAGCAGCGGGGCCCCGGCTTTCCAGGCTTCATATTCTGTGCGCGTGAGAAAAAGCACTTTTTGGGGAATAACGAGGCTCAAGGTATACAACGTGCTGAGAACCGCGATTATGATCACCGTCATTTTCGGGCTTTTGAAAAACCGGTATGCATTTGCTATATATACTGAAATCTTTGAGGTCATGGAGTACCGTTCACTTTTCGTGGTCATTGCATTCCGAGGATTTGCCGGATTATTTTTACGCGTTGCGCGTCTCCCTGGTCGTCGTACAGCTTTATAAATCTCGCGAGCGAATTCTTTTCCCGTTCGCTGAAGCGATAACCAATCGACTCGCCGTAAAGAACAAGGCCCTGGTCAAGGTGCTTCATCGCCTCGTTTTTTTGATCAAGTAACTGCAGGCAATCGCTGAGGGCAAGCTGAATTGAAACGTCGTTCTCAAGACGCTCGAGCTCCGTGTAAATTTTAAGCGCACTGCGATAATCTTGTCTGGCATACAACAGGTCCCCATAGGCCAGGAGCGCTTCCGGCCAGTTAGGCCTCACTGCAACTGCTTTTTTAAAAAAACGCTCCGCAGCATCATGGTGCTGCTGTTTTAGCATCTCGCTGCCCGCGTACAGAAGCCCAAAGCAGTTGTCGCGGTCCTCCTTGCAGAGCCGACCGAGAGACTCGAGAGCCGGTTCTTCACTCCCTCGAAGCGCTTTTGATACCGCACCGAACAGCACCAGTGGTTTGTCCGCTGGATATTTTTTCAGGGCAACCCGTACCGCCGGAGTAACGTCATCACCGGCGAAAAAGGAATTGTCCGTGGCGTCCCGCATCAGCCATAATTCAGGCGGCGAGGGAACCTTCATGAGCTGTGGCTTCCGCAGTGCCTCGACTGTCTGTGTCCCTACATAGCGGCGGACCGATTGGGCGGGAAGGTCCGTCACACCAACAGCCGCTGACGTCGTTTTAAGCCTCTTGGTCGTGATAATATCAAAAAAATCCTTGAGCCCCCTGAGCCGCGGGAATCTCCTTGTTGATGCGAATTGCAGAAGAAAATCCACGTCCACATCGAACACGACACGATCGTTGATCACGGGCAGCGTTTCGAGGCTGCAAATGCTTGTTGGCACACCATACAGTTTCCCGGACACACAGCCCCGGTCGAAGATCATACTGTCTATGTCCTCTCGCCTGAATTGTGTAGGATGATTTTCCAGAAATCTCCGCACCCGCGCTTCCGCGTCGGAATATAACAGCCATGGCTCAGGGATGACCCAATAGATCTTGTCAACAATCCCAAGCAAAGCCGCTGCAGAAATGTAATTACGTGAGGTGAAGAGGCTTGGTTGGCCTCGCCGCCCTGATTGACCCAGCTCTTCCCACTGTTTCTGTTTAATTAACGATCTGATCTGCCGTATCTTTTCCAACGACACAGGCGCAAGACCGTCATGGGAGCTGCAATGAACCGCAATCTGCTTTCGATGGATTCCCTGACGCGCCCAAAGGACCAGCGCATCGCTTTGCAACTCGACTAATGCTGCGTTCTGAACAGGCTCGAACCCTAAAAATGGCGAGATGATCTCGTTTTCCTTGTCGCTATTAATCGAACAGGAGAAAAAGCACAGGCAGCAAAAAATAAGCAGAAGGGGATATGGTTTCATGGCCAAGTCATTGGCATAACTACGTGTAATATTAGACCTTATGATGCGTAATCTGTACGTTAATGACCGCCATGAAATATACCATAACAACAATTTTGATACAACCTCAAAGTCCGGGGCGGAGGCAGGCAGGGGCGAACGGATATACTCAGTGAGGACTATACATTGCGGCCAAAGGTTTTGTCCAGGAATATTCCAATGTTCTGAAAATTGACATGGGATACATGATGATCGACAAAGCTACCACGAGCGTCATATAAACAGCAAGCATCTTGCGTGAAATACTGCCTCGCTCCATAAGGCGAGACAGCGTAAAGGCCGATAGAATAAAAGCGAACAAAATCGTTGGCGTTGCCAGCAGCACCCATATCCCCCGTGTGGTAAGAACCATGGGCAGGTATACAGCGAAAAACAACGTGATAACATAGCCGAGTTCAAAGCTTTTTTCCCTGAGCCAGGTCTTGATGCAGAAATACAGCGATGGCAGTGTCAGTCCCCACACAAGAAGATTGCCCATGGCAATGCCGACATATGACTTTCCCTGCAAAAGAACAAAATCTACCCATGGCACCGGCCATATGAACCACTGGTAGGCGCGCTTGGGAAGCATGTTCTCGCTGTATGCCGCCCCGTGATGAAGGTACTGGTACTTGACAAGCCACAGTTGCAGATCGATAAATTCTGAAAATGAGTAGCCCCGGTTAAGCCAGGGAATATATACAGCGGTATAGACTGCGATCGGGATGGCGACGTATGCAGTTAGAAAGGTTAGTATTCTCGTCAGGGATACTCCCCTGCTTTCATTACTATTGGTCAGATAAGGATACGCGAGATATGCTGCTGCGGAAACGGCCCAGGGGAAAAGCCCGTGCCACTTAGTGGCGGAGGCAAGACCAAAGAAAACGCCGGACAGGTAAAGAGGAATAATGCTGTCTTTTCTCATGCCATATACTGCCGTCAGAATACCGAGTGATATAAAGAATGTTGTAGGGGCTTCCTGGATGACCTGTCTCGATGCGTTAATATGAAGCGGATCAATGCAGAGGAAAAAAGCGGCCAAATAGGCGATCCTCTTATTCCCAAACAGGCTATACGCGATATACCCAATAATGGGCACGGTCAGGCTGCCTGACAGGACCGATGCTCCTTTCAATCCCCATGCAGTATAGCTTCCGAATAAATCGCCAAACATAAAAACAAGAATGTTTCTGAGCGGAGGATGGTACCACATAATCTGTCCGAACATGCCGGACAGCAGATAATTCGTTGCGGATGAAGCCATACCCGCCTCATCGTCCGTTGGAGGCTGCCCGGAGATGTCGAAGCAGCGCAACAAAAAGGCAACTAGGAAAATGCTCCAAAGAACGACATGGTGGTTTTCTGCTGCCTTTCTGAACATTAGATATCGCTCCAGGCTGATACGAATCTGCTCAGATCTCCCCTCATGATTGAGGTTATGTCAGCTTCGTCTATTGAATCGATGAGGATAATCATGCGGATATCCGGACATTTTTCTTTGACCATCCGCGCGACCATAAGCGGGTCTGTTTTGCTCGAAAAATAACCCGCGTCCACATTCACCACGACCGGCTCATTAATGGCAGGCAGATCGTCCAAGGTCACAATCCGCAGCGGCACATCATAAGAATACCCCTTTATTGTCTTCCCCCGTACGCTGAAGAAAGAGTCCGACTTGAACGCTTCACTACGCTCCATAAATATTTCACCTGGAAGCACGGTAGTAACCGATCTGACCATACCCGATATGGATGCGATATAGAGCCAGTTGTGGGAATCAAGGCCCTTTTCGTATAAAGGTCGAATATCTCCTGTCTTGATCGGATACGGACTGCTCCTGACCTCTTCTCGGGGCGCGTAATCAGCCATGTTCAAAAAACGGTTCAAATGCAGAACCTTTACTCCCCAAAGGTCGTTCAGTTTGTACGTATTGTAGATGTCCTGTTGTGTTTTAAGTCTGACGATATTCGGTCTGCCTGTGGATGGGATGCTTCTTTTCGCTTGTGCACTGTTGTTTACCCATATCAGGAAAAACATCAGTGCCGTCAAAACAAGCACATTCATGAAAATAGTAATTTTGTTTTGTTTCATCGTAGGGTTGTTCATATCGCGAAGCTCTTTATTGTTATGCTGAGCAACAATGACTCAAGCAAGTCCTTGGTACTTTTGGTCAATCCTTAGACACGGAAGAATCAGATTTTACACTAGCAGATTGCTGAAAAGTAGTAAACCCCGGGAAGCGCTATGCTAAGCGCAGCGGAGAATCTCGGTTCTAAATAAACTTTAGATCCTACACTTCATTCAGGATGACACTTTAAAGTTATAACTCATTATCCAGCGTTCATGTTTTATCAAAAAAAAAGCTGGGGGCTAAGTGCCCCCAGCTTAACATATAACCTGTTTCTTTACGTTAGTATTTAACCGGTCTGTTGTAGTTAAAGGTCGTACTTACGGCACCTCCGCCTGAGCCGTAGTGGCGGGAACAACCTCCGCCGAATCCGTCAGTTGCTGCCTGCATGTAGCAGGCACCTGCTGCACCTGATCCGGAGTTCCAGTTCCCGTCAGCCGCGCCAGGGCTTAACTTGAACAGAGCTCCCGGGAAGAACCGATACGCCGTCTTCTGACCGGCTGCGGAGTACCATGCTGTTGAACTCCATGATCCGTGGATACCGCCGTAACCTTCAGCTCTTGCCACGGTGTTCACCGCTTGCCAGCTTGCATGGCAAAGGAAGCAGCTCGCTGTTGTACCAGCTGTCAAGCCGTAGGCCGCCTGAGCAGTAATGTTGCCGTTGTCTATGCACTGATGGGTCACGCGCGAACCGGCTGCGCTGGCGCCGAATGAATACACCGTGCTTGCATGGCATCTCCAGCAGAAGTTAGATACTGCTGACGTGCCGATCATATTGTATTTCTGTGCACCTGCATGGGCACCGCCGCCGGAATCGAGCACATGGCAATCAGCGCAGGTGAGGAGTGAAGCTTCACGCGAGACGTTCACGTTCACTTTGGTTTTTCTCAGGATATAACTCGCCCAAGTGGCCGCTGTCCAGCTTGCGTTCTGCGTGCTATATCTCTGTCCAAGCACGGCATGCTGTGACGGGTTGCCATTGTAGTTCACACCCGCGATAGTCGTGCCAGGATAGAACTGGTCTTTGACGTTGATGACACGTGTCCTATGTGCGCCAGCAGTGGTCGACCATGTCGAACCTTCAATGTATCCGCTCGCCAGATCCGAAGTATTGAATGGCGTGAGCGCTCTGCCCCCGGTGCTAAGACCGTCATTCGTCGCGTTCACATATACTGCTGCTGCGCCATTAGCATCATGGCAGGTTACGCAGAAATTATCAAGGTCGATATACGTCTGCGTGACCCATTCCTTGTTGTTAATGGTCCAGCCCACTGCCTCGTTCGTGGTATCTACGTTCCTGAGGTTGATCTGGCCAGTTGCATCATTATGGTATGTGGCAGATGGCCCGCCGTCAGCAATCTGGCCTTCACGATGGCAAACTGTGCAGTCCCATTTTAGAATCGTATTTGCACCGTAGAGGTGACGTGATCCAAGTCCGTTACCTATTGTCGACATATTAAAGTCGCCGCCGGTCCCAACGATTTGCCTGATTAAGGTGTTCATCGGGTTTCCAGTAAACTTCGTTTTGGGGTTCGTTCCAGCATGGCAGCCAGTACAATCACCGCCTGATGCCTCCACACTACCATTTATATGAAGCGAAATGGTGTCAATCGATCCATTTATATTAATATGCTTATGGCACTGGTTACAGCCGCCGGGGAATACTTTACCGGTATGGGAAGTTGAAACTGAGTTCGGGGGCGCACCATGGCACGTTCCGCAACCGCCCATCATAGTTGATTGCTGTGACCAAACCGGGCTCACGAGATATGCACCCGTGGTCCATGCCGGGGTCCTATTGGCTCCAGCTGTGTCGCCATTTTTCAACCTATTACCGTGGCAATAGACTTCGCTGCAAGTCTTTGAAACCGTGTTCCAGCCGATGATGGGAGTTGTCGTGTTGAGGTTCGCCAACGAGCCCCACGTAATGGTCCCTGGGCTGGCGGTATCGTTATGGCCCGCAGTATTCGGTACTGTAGGTACCAGATGACACTGGTTACAGGAAATGGGAAGACTGATCGTGTTCAAACCGCGCAGATGAGTGTCATGTGCGCCCACTTTCGGGTTGTTCGAAACACCGCCGGAAACCGTACCTGTTGAACCCCATGTGTCATGACCAAGCCCTGCATCTGCACCCGGTGCTGCTTTATACAATACAGATGCCCATTGAGCCTGAGTACTTCCCGAGCTGCCCCATGTAGCCCCGTGACACTTGGTGCAGGTGTAGCTGACAGTTGGCGTACCCCAGTTCGGTGAAGGTCCGCCATGGCAAAGCGTTGCAGAGCAGTTGCCATACCCCATGCTTCCACCTTTATGCTCACCCAAGCTGTAGAGTGCGGTGGTTATACCCCAGTACACGGTATTAATGCGCACGTTTATCGTACCGCGTGCATGGTAAGCAGTTTCATCTCCTGCGCCATTGTGGCAAGTCTGGCAAACTGCTGCTGTAGTGCCATATAAGGCAAGATGCTGCGTATGACGTCCGCTAGATGCCGGGAATGCGTGGCAGGTTCCGCAACCAGCTGAACCAGAACTACCCCAGGTGGGCGTTGCCCATGCTGTTGGACCGCCTACTCCACCTTCTTGCTGCACATTGCTGTGACAGTAAATACTGGAGCAGCTTCCATATGCTAGAGATCTCGCCTTGGCTCCTGTAGATCCTGATATCGCGCCTTTGTACCTCGCAATTGTTGAAATTCGAACATCCGTCTGATCAAATGACCACTGCACACTCAAGTCCTGATGACCGGTTACGCCTGCACCATTGACAGGGCCATGGCATTTGGTGCACGCCAGATTTATGGCAGTAGACCATGATCCTGCATGTTTCATATGACTGCCCGTGTTCGGCGGTGTGGCTGATGTGGCAGAATGGCAGTTGCCGCAGGTCTGTGACGGGCCGCCAACGGTGGTCCATGTGGGATTTCCCGAAGTTCCCGATGTGTTCCATCTGCCATGACAGTATACATTGGAACAATTGCCGTAGCCTGTTCCCGGACCATGATTACCGGTTGAATACGTTGCGGTATACCAGCCACCTGCTGTATTTATGCCATAATATGCCGTCCCAATGGCCAAGTTGATCGTACCGCGTGCATGGTAAATAGTCTCATCACCAGCCCCGGCATGGCAATTTTGACATGCTGCTGCTGTTGTTCCGAGGAATGACAGATGTTTCGTATGTTTTCCCGTGACCTGCGGGAAGGGGTGGCACGTGCCGCAGGCGGCTGAACCTGAGCTGCCCCATGTTGGGGTTGCCCATGCTGTACCAACCGTACCACCATCATTCTGCACATTGCTATGGCAATAAACTGATGAGCAGGAGCCATATGATACACTCGGTGCTTTTGCTCCGGTGGAACCTGAGGCAGCACCTTTATACTTCGCGTTGGTCAGCCGAGTATCTGTTGTGTCAAGTGCCCACTGCACGTTATTATCCTGATGGCCGATGGTGCCATTACCATTTACCGTACCATGGCATTTGGTACAGGCAAGCTGGTTGGAAGTCGTCCATGAGCCTGCGTGCTTTTGGTGGCTACCCGTGAGGGGCGGATTAGCCGAGGTAGCCAAGTGACAGCTGCCGCAGACCACAATGCCTGTTGCACCAGATGTTGCCCATGCAGGATTCGTATTGGTTCCACCGGAATTAAGGAAACCTGCGTGACAGCTCACATTGTTGCACTGACCATAGCCGCTTCTCGGGGCATGATTTCCCAAACTATACGTAGCTGTGTTCAGGTTGTAATAGTAGATGGTTGAAATGACCATGTTAATCGTGCCGCGTGCATGATAAATGGTCTCATCACCCGCACCTGCGTGGCAATTTTGACAGGCTGCTGCTGTTGTTCCAAGGAACGACAGATGCTTGGTGTGTTTACCCGAGTTCTGTGGGAATGCATGACAAGTACCACAGCCAGCTGAACCCGAGCTGCCCCACGTAGGAGTTGACCATGCTGTTGGAGCGCCCACGCCGCCCTCTGCCTGAACATTACTGTGGCAGTAGATGCTCGAGCAGCTTCCATAAGCTATTGATCTTGCCTTGGCGCCTGTAGATCCTGATATTGCACCTTTGTACCTCGCAATGGTTGAAAGCCGCGCATCCGTCTGTTCAAATGCCCACTGTACGCTCAAGTCCTGATGACCGGTGACGCCGCTGCCGTTGGTCGCGCCGTGGCATTTGGTACATGCCAGTTGGTTAGCGGTCGTCCATGCGCCCGCGTGTTTCATGTGGCTGCCCGTGTTCGGCGGTGTTGCTGATGTGGCAGAGTGGCAGTTACCGCAAGTCTGTGACGGACCACCGACTGTCGTCCATGTCGGATTTCCTGTGGTGCCCGACGTGTTCCAACTGCCGTGACAATAAACGTTCTGGCAATTGCCATAGCCAGTTCCTGGGCCATGATTGCCAGTAGAATATGCTGCTGTGTTCAGGCCATAGTACGTTGTCGCAATGGCCAGATTGATTGTCCCACGTGCATGATAAATGGTCTCATCGCCTGCCCCAGCATGGCAATTTTGACACGCTGCAGCCGTTGTTCCTAGGAAAGACAGATGCTTGGTATGTTTACCCGTAACTTGCGGGAAGGGATGACAAGTGCCGCAGGCAGCTGAACCCGAGCTGCCCCAAGTTGGCGTTGCCCATGCTGTGCCTACTGTGCCACCGTCATTCTGCACATTACTATGGCAATAGACCGTTGAACAGGAGCCATATACGGCACTTGGTGCTTTTCCACCTGTGGAGCCCACTGCCGCACCCTTATATTTTGCTGAAGACATCCGGGCGTCCGTAGTGTCAAATGCCCACTGAACATTAAGGTTCTGGTGCCCGATCGTGCCGATGCCACTAGATAATCCATGGCACTTGGTGCAAGCTAATTGATTTGAAGTTGTCCATGACCCTGCATGCTTCTGATGGCTCCCTGTAGTCGGAGGAGTTGCTGAAGTTGCAAGATGGCAGCCGCCGCACGATACTGTTGATCCCCATGCAGGCGTCATTGCCGCACCGTTTGCACCAGTATAGTTACCGTGACAATAGACCGCACTGCAGGTGCCGAGAGCAGGGGCGTTGGTCTGGGAGAATGTCGTTTTGCTGTAGGTGCCGGTATCACCGTTTAACGGGCTCACCATGGTTATGGTCCCGTTCCGGTGGCTATAGGTCGAGCCATTGTTCACGTGACAAGCTGTGCACAATAATCCGAGTGTCGACACGTGTTTTTGATGATTTCCTCGTACTGCACCAGTTGGCGTACCGCGGGTTGCTGGAGCATCCTGCGGTGGATATTTGTGACAGTCTGAGCACGTCGTAACGTAATATGTTTGCGCATCAGCAAGTTGCGGAAAATATATTCCGCCTGGTCCGAAGATAGCGACTAGAGTCGCGAGGATCAACATGAGGCCGATTTTTGTGAACCAGCTCCTGGTTTTTGCAAGATCGTGTATCAATTTTCTCATACTGTCCTCACCTTCTAGAGTAGGTTTAGTCGAAACCCCGTGGGCACCAGAGAAGCGCATACTGATTATAGTATCGTTTTGATTTAAAAATGTCATCATTTTTTTTTCTCCATCCCGTTTGTTCTGCAAACCCGCCGTCGCCATCTTTAGTTACCAGCCTGTGCCGGATTGGTCCAACCCGGACTATCCTGGAAGTGACAGCTGACGTTCGAGCAGGATTTCAGCTTAGTCGATGATGACACGCCCACACTGCCATTGTACTTCGGAGCAGCTCCACCGAATTGATACGTTGTTGAAGCGTTGAAATTGATATTTCGTGTGCCATTGCCGTCCATACTGTGGTTGGAACCGGTCATATCATGGCACGTACCGCAGAGTATAAGCACATTCCCGGCACCGAACGCGTCTGAACCAGGGTTCGTGGTAATGGAGTTCAGCGATGCCAAGTGTCTTACATGTTTCAGATGACCAAATTCGCTTTTACCTTCCAACACGGTCGGCGTTATGCCATTGATCAGCATTGCAAGCTTGCCATCACCCTTTGCAGGCGGATAGCCGTGGCAACTGTTACAGGCGCCGCCGGAACCCTCAACATTTCCATTGATGTGCATGGTCGGAGTAACAAAGCTGATCTGATTTACGGACGAAACATCCGAGTGACAGGTACTGCAACTCGGGTTGCCCTGGACATGAGAACCACCCGGCGGGTATCCATGACACATATTACAATCGTTCACATTGCCCACCATCATCGGTGAATTCCACGTCGGAGTCGGGTTATACGCCGGCGCAGTTGAATCGTCAGCGTAGCCGTTCTTGAAACGGTTGCGATCATGGCAGTACACATTGGAGCATTGTGATGTTGCCGATGAATACGTAGGTGTTCCGACAACGGTTCTCGGATTTATAAGAGCCGTTCCACTAAAAGTGATTTCTGCCGGAAGCAGACTATCGATATGGCCAACTGAATTCGCATTCGTTGGTACAATGTGACAGGTGTTGCAAGCCACCGGAGCACTATAGTTGTGGGTCGCCGTCAAGTGACTCAGGTGCGCGCCAACTTCCTTGTCGGTATTCAATGTATTGCCGTTGGTGTCATTCGGTGGTGCTATTTTATATCCTGAGCTGCCCATGGCTCCAACTGTCGGGGTACCATGACACTTGGTGCAGGGGTCAATGCTAGCTGTTGATGAACCCCAATTTGGTGACTTTGTCCCGTGACACTCAGAAGTCGAGCAAGTGGGTGATGCCCAAGTGCCGCCATATGCCACATTTATAGCGACCGTCTTGGTCCCATTTACATGGTTCGTATAACCTGTCCCCGGGTTTATGGTTGTATTCCCATTGACGGTTGTCGTGTGGCAAGCATCGCAAGTGTAATTGGTGCCGAGTACGGCAGCGTTGTTCGTATGTGCCGTGTGTGTGCCACTGCTCATCTTGCTTGCCTGTGACGCGTCGCCGGCATGACACGAAGTACAAGACGTCGTCACTGTCCACGCAAAGGCTGCATGGGTCGGCGCTACAGTCGTGGTACCATTGCTATGGCAGTAGGTATTGGAGCACTGCTGCGTGCCGTTGTTATAGGTGCCTGACGTGATCGTGAACACGTTGAACGAAAGATCTTTATTCTTGTTCACATGCATAGTCTTGTCAGAAATAGTCGTGTTATTTGTCGTTGTAGCAAAATGGCAATTGTTACAGGTGAAAGTATAGCTGGTCATATGTTTGGTGTGTTTGCCTGTTACCAGGGTTGCCGTTGAGTTGCCATGACATCCTGCGCAGCCCATGGTCGCGTTGCTCCAGGTTGCAGTTGTAAGTGGCGTCGAGTACGGCGCAACCGTTGCCACACCAGTGCTGTGACAGTAGATATTCGTACAGGTTTCCACACCGGAAGCTTCATAAAGGCTGCCGTTGGTGTTCCAACCGTTGGTCTTCCAAGCTACATCATTAATGAAGTTAGCATGCTTACTCTCATCTCCGATTACAGTGTTGCTGCTTACCGTTGCCTGATGACATTCCACGCAGCCGAAGCCATAGCCGGTAGTGGTAGACGCATGCTTGACATGGTTATTGGTTGCCGGAGTGGAAGCATGACAAGAAGAGCAAGTCGTTGATACGCTCCAGTCCACATTGGATACGTATGTCGGTGATCCTGCTCCCGGAGCAATACCTGAGCTGTGGCAGTAAACATTGTTGCACTTGCCGTTCTGCGATATCTTGAGACCTTTCGCATCAGTAACGCTGAAGGTGCCCGCAGAGTAGGTGCCTGTGGTCTGATACCCCGTTGCCCAGGTGATGTTCATCTTCACATCAGCAAGATAATCTCCAACATTGCCTGTGGGATGAGAGCCGAGGACCGGATCGTGGCAGGTGCCGCATTCGAATTTGTAGTATGTTGACGTCGAGCTATCGCCAAAATTCCTACCGCTCGTATTGCCACCTGCCGTATCATAATGTTTTGCATGAGCGCCAGAAATAACGTTTGCACCCGCCTCGTGACAGGAGAAACACTGGCCGCCTTCAACAGTTCCATTCACGTGTTTTGTATCATCATTAAAGCTAATATTATTCACCGTTGACACATGACTGTGGCACGTGCTGCAATCAGTCTGCTGAGGATGTGATCCAGCAGGCGGATAACCGTGGCACTGATTGCAATCACTCACGTTATTCCCAACCAGTAGTGTTGCATTCCATGTCGGAGTTCTATTGGCTGCCGGTGCGGTGCTATCGTCAGCATATCCGTTCTTGAACCGCTGATAATCGTGACAATAAACATTGGAGCACTGATAGGTGCCGGTATTATACGTCGGCGTTCCAGCCACCGTCCTGGGATTCACCAAAGCAAGACCGCTAAACGTGATTTCTGCCGGAAGTGCGCTGTCGATGTGACCTGCTGAGTTAGCGTTCGTCGGAACGATGTGACAGGTGCTGCAAGTCACGGGGCTGCTGTAATTATGCGTTCCCAGTAAGTGGCTCTGATGCGTACCTACGCCTTTATTTGCTGTTGCGACGTTGCCAGCAGTGTCTTTCGGCGGCGCCATTGCAGCTCCTGAGCTGCCCATGGCACCAACCGTCGGGGTGCCGTGACATTTGGTGCAAGGATCTATACTTGAGGTTGATGCGCCCCACGTCGGTGATGTTGTTCCATGACACTTTGAAGTCGAACACGTAGGTGAAGCCCAAGTACCACCATACGTGGCTGACATGACGACCGTCTTGGTCCCGTTCACATGGTTTGCATAGCCCGTTGCCGGGTTGATCGTCGTATTTCCTGTAACGGATGTTGAGTGGCAAGTATCGCAAGTGTAGTTCGTAACAAGCACTGCGGTATTATTAATATGGGCTGTGTGTGTTCCACTGCTCATTTTGCTAACCTGAGATGCATCACCAGCATGACAGGACGTACAACTCGTCGTTGCTGTCCATGCAAACGCGGCATGGGTCGGCGCTACCGTCGTGGTACCGTTGCTATGGCAGTAAGTGTTCGAACATTCCAGCGTTCCATTGTTATAAGTGCCGGATGCAATTGAGAACACATTGAAAGCAACATCTTTCTTTTTATTTGTAACGTGCTTTGTCCTGTCGGCAATTGAGGTGCTGTTGGTTGTGGTCGCAAAATGACAGTTGCTACATGCATACGCATACGTTTGAATGTGTTTCGTATGCTTACCCGTGGTCAAGGTAGCTGATGTATTCCCGTGGCAACCTCCGCACGTTAAGGTACTGGCTGCCGACCACTGGAAGCTCGTGGTTTTCGGCGCGAGATACGATGCTGACACGGTAGTGGTGCCTTGACTATGGCAATACGTGCTGGCACATGAGTTATTTGCTGCACCCGCTGTCCAGTTGAAACCCCGATCTGCTGCACCACCAGTTGTTGCACCCGCGGAATACGAGCCGCCGCCGGCAACAACTGCATCAAAGACCACCTGGGCGGCACGAACCGTACTTACCGCGCCATCAGCATGCGGCGCACTGTCATGGCATGCTCCGCAATTGAATACATACGAACCTGCGGTGGTATCGGAAGTGAACGCAAGTTTGCTCACTGCATTTGCGCTTGCACCATAATGTATGGCATGTTTTCCAGCAAGCGTATTGTTGGCATTATGGCAGTCGTTGCACAACAGCGATGCACCACCCCATGTCGGCGTTCCCGATCCATGGCAGTAAAGATTCGTGCAGCTGGCGTACGGGGTGCCGACAGACTTCGACATCGCGGACACTAAGCCGCTGTAGGTCGCATTGCTGTTCGGATTGGATACGGCATCATAAGATATTTCAACGGATTTGTTCACATGTTTCGCAAATCCCGTTGCAACATTGATCGTGGTGCTGTTAGTGGCTGTCTGCGAGTGGCACTTGCTACAATCCTGCAAACTATCAACTACGTGTTTAGTATGCGAACCGGTAGCCATGGGGTCGCCTGAAGCGTTTCCGCCTTTATGACAACCAATGCAGTTCGAGAAAGAAACACCCCAGTCAGCGGTCTGATTCGGTGATGCTGGCGGTGAAATTATCGTTCCATCGCTGTGGCAATAGAGTGTGTCGCACGTTGGGCTGGTATATGCGGTTGCATCAGAATTATAAGCATCCCATGCCACAGTCTTTGACTTATTCACGTGCTGGCTGTTTGAAATAACCGATGGTGTTGTCGTAGCATCAGTCGTGACGCTGGCAACCGTGCTATGGCATTTAGAGCAGGCATATTTATAACCAGAGGCGCTCATCACATGCTTAGCATGACGAGGCGAAGAAATTGTGGTTGATGCGGCATTTACACCGTGGCAGGTGCCGCATGCACCTGATGTAGAAACACCCCATCTGGGAGTCGTGAATGTACCGACACCGTTGCTGTGACAATATATATTTGAACAACGCATCAAACCTGTCTGGGTCAGAATAGTTCCATTCGTCGCCAAATATTGGAACGTTCCAGACAACGTCGATCTCCCGTCATAATTGCCTGTGGTACCAAATGCATTGAATCCAATTTCAATTTTATAATCAGGTACTGCTGTCGCCGGCATTGCGCTCGTATGGCATGTTAAGCACTGAATTCCAAGAGAAAGCGCATGTCTCTGATGAGCGCCAGGAGTGCCCACACCCGTCCCACCACTTGTATTTGCAAGACCATTCGGCCCGCCTAAAGATGAAGTTGTTGGTGGCTGACCGTGACAGGTATCGCACGGAACACCGCCTGGATCTTTAAAGCCATTAGAATGCAGATGACAGGTCTGGGTACAGTTTGCACCAGGATTATGCAACGGGGATTCGGCATTTCCTGTGCTCTGGTAGCGGGAAGCTAACGTATTGGGGTTGCGTGTCATATTGTGACAAACTTCGCAGACACCGTCTATACCATTTCCTGCATTGCCATCAGCAAAACTGCCATTATCATTGAAGTTCACCTGCTTTGATCCGTTAAAGGGCGTTTTTATAACGTCCTTGATCATTTTTCCGTACTTAATGCCGTATGTTGAACCCACATTCACGTATCTGTTATCGAACGCTGGGTTTGCCGCTACTGTTATTGTATTCCCTGTATTGTTAATAATACGATAAACATAATAAGGATAATTAATATCAGGGACGAGAAGACCACCCTGTAATTCATCAGTGGTCCAAGTTTTAGTCATATCGGTTAATGTTGTTGCACCGAGTGAACTTGTTATACCCGTAACCAGAAAACCGCCCGAGGGATTTATGCGCGACTGTCTCTGGTAATGAGGATTATGGCACGTCCTGCATTCCATTACCCATAAACCAGATTGATTTCCAGCCGTGTATTTGCTTGATGTCGTAATATACGAGTGGGTCTTGGGACTAGCATAAAGTCCACTAAGATACGTAGAGTTATGACACTTCAGCATGCACAGGTTGTTTAACGTGGTGTCGCCGGCATTCAAAGGCTGGGTAGCCCATGTCGGCGTCGCACCCTGGGCAAAGTGGCAACTACTACATGCCACAGATATCCCTGAACCGCCAGCAGAATCGTGTGGTTCATCGAGAGCATATAGCGTGCTCCCTACGGCAAGCATGCCGACCAGCATTGCTAAAAGTGAGATCAGGATATACAGGGATTTCTTCATAGTCACCGCTCCTTCATGCGTCGTGCGCCTCGTAATCATAATCCAAGGTCTCCAACCGCTACGTGTACCCCGTACTTGATGCTCTTATAGGGTGATAGTGTATACAGCACCTTGCCTGTTGCGCCGCTATAAACCATAACGGTACTCACGACATTCGTGTCCGTACTGATAAGTTCCAGCTCATCCGGACCCATACCTGCGATGATATCTGCAAAACCGTCACCATCCAGATCAGCAGCAGCCACATTTACTCCATGAATCTCGTCGAAAACCGGTATACGCTTTATCTCGGTGCCGCTTCCTTTGAATATAATTACTTGAGATTTAGTGTTTTCCGCTGACCCGGGCGTAGCCATTGGGTCAGGACTAGAGCCTACGATAATCTCATCTTTACCGTCATTATCCACATCTCCGGCTGCTACGGTTGCGCCATCTTTAGTATTGAGTGGAATCTCTCGCGCAAGGGTGACTTTCCAGTTTCCCATACCCTTGCTCGTGTCAACCGACCATATTTTGACAGCATCGCCGCGATGATCAACATTACCGGTCGGGTGAATGCCAGGGCCTGTTATAATCTGTAATGCATAGTCGCCTTCAAGGTCCGCTGCCGCGATATTAGCTCCCCAGGAACTGTACGCTGAGAACTCTATTCCTGTTGGCACCATACCGCCTGCTCCTGCGTTCGCGTTACTGTCATAGGAGTAAACTTTTACCGTACCGGGGTTCGCAATTCCGCCTGCGGGAGCCACAATTACTTCGTCAATTCCGTCTCCATTCAGGTCCGCTGCAGCTACATTCACACCAAACATACTATCAAAGGGCGTAAACTCGGTTAATACTGTTTTGTCGGCCCTCAAAATGCGGACCACGGCAGTATTATGCGAACCAGGGCCTGCACCCACAATTAACTCCGCGGTGCCATCTCCATCTATGTCACCTACAGCTACGTTTGCCCCATATTTTGAATCCAAGGGAGTTACATCAAATTTCGCAAACACGCCATTAGATTTGTAACCCTTTATCCTGGCATCATTTTTAGTCCATGGGCCTCTTGCAGCTACGATACTCTTCCGCGCTGCAAGATCTTTATAGGAAACATAGGTGCCGTTGAGGGTAAGCACACCAGTCTCAGCAATAGTACCGGTCTTAGGTTTAGGCTTTTTATATCCAGGCACAGAGGCAAATGTTACCGTGTAATCCCCTAATGGAACATCCTCAGCGCTCCACGTCGTACCGGTTCCTGTTGCAGTATAAGACTGCGGACCGGTTATCGTGAAAGCCGCCTCCGGACGATTCGTTGTAACGGTGATCTTGGTAGAGGAAACGACTGTTATGCTGACATTGTACTGGATCCCGTTTCCAAGAAGTGCATCTGTTGCGCTGAAAAGAATACTGCCATCATGTTTGCCGGCCGCAAGACCGGTCACATCCGCTTTAACAACAGCATCAGTGGTTGTCATTCCAACCGCAGGAGCTATTGTAAGCCAGCTGCTGGATGGGTCTATTGTGGTCCACCAGTTAAAGCCGTCACTGTTCAGCACTTTTACTTTGACCGGTATCAAAACCGGCGCACCGTTTATTTTAGCTGCTCCGCTGTAACTGCCACTGCTTAATGCAAGGGTTGGTGGAGCGAGAACGGTCAGGGTCACGGGAATAGTGTTGTTCTGGCCAAAGTCAGAGGTAATGGTTATGCTGCCGGTAAAGGTCCCGGGCTGAACTTTCGTAAAATCAACATTCACGCTCACGGTGACTGTTCCCTCAGTTCCTCCGAGAACATCGCCTTTGGTCTGACTCAGGCTGAACCAGTCTCCGGTTTTGCTCGCTGTCCAAGACAGGGTTCCGGTACCAGCGTTCGATATGCTTATATTTTGAGAAGGAATAATACCAGGTTTTAACGAGGTCCCGATAAAGGAAAGAGAGGATGGCGTCGTGTCCATGGTTGTGTAACCATCGAGTGCATAGACCTCGACACTGTTGCCAAAATTAGAAGTTACGTAAGCAATGTTATTTTTAGCTAACGCAACACCCATAGGCCCCCGAAGCGGCGTGTTCATATCATAGAGCGCACCATAGGGAGTGCCCGTTGCCGGGTCGTTCAGGTTGCCCATGGTATCAAAAATTATCGCTGCCTGTTGGTAAGTGTCTACAACATAAAGCTTACCGGTGCGATCATTTGCTACATCTGCCGGCGTGGAAAGCTGACCAACACTTACCCCATACTGGCCAAAGGAGCGCTTTAATGTGAGATTATCCATATCAAAAACCTGCAGACGAGCTCCACTCATCAATTCTCCGGCATCAAGAATTTTTACGAGGTCAGTGACGTATATTTCAGAAGCTGCACTGTTTACAGACACTGCTGTGGGTTTATTGAAACGTCCGTCCGGGCTTAGATCGGTATAAGGATTATACGTAGAACCAATAGTATACAGATAACTGCCCGTTGTGGAATCGAACACACGGACCATATCTTTATTGCTGTCTACAACATATACTCTTCCCGAACTATCCAAAGCGATAGAATTCGGTTTTTCGATCTTTCCTTCAGCCTGTCCTGCACCCAAGGTAAGAATGAGGTTCAGGTCAGTACCGTAAACTTCTACCGTTTTTCTCTCTTCAGAACCGACGTATAGCCTGCCGGAGGCGTCAACAGCAACACCAAGAGGCTTGGGCACATTCAGTTTTCTCTGATACTGACCTTGCCGGTTCAAAATCACTACTGCATTATTGAACGGCTCGGATACATAGAGAGCGCCCTGAGAATCGAGAGCTACACGGAACGGGCTGTTAACATGGTCGATCATAGAGAAGAGTCGCGCTGGAGATGCTAACGCTGCTCCCTGTATCGACATGAGAACAATCAGAATGGAAACTGTTGCCAGGATCAATCTTCGATTCATATTCACCTCCGGAACGTCAAACCCTGATACTCCCAATCAAAGAGAGTTAATTATTTATTGTGACACTGCAGACACATTGCGCTATTGTCGTTGCTCATCACTAAAAACGGCTCAATTGCCGGATCATGAACATTATGACAGGTGGAACACTCAAGTCTCCGATTACCCGCGATCCCGAGACGGCCCAAAAGCTCTGCATTATTGGGAAGTTTAATACCAGAATCAGCAGCCATGGCTGCATCAAAGTTGAATGAAACAGGATGATCGTTCTTCATATTGATCAGCTTAGATGGCAAATCACCTGGCACCAATTCGCCGATGTTCGCGTCCCAACCACCGTCCGTAAAAATATTGCCCAAGTAGTACACATCGCCAAGCTGATCACCGGCCGTGCTATAAGCCGAAACAGTAGGATTTCCCGAGCCAGGCGCATTCAACAGCGTGTTGACTGCGATGGAAGTAATACCATCATGACAGCTCATACACATCAGGCTTTTCCCTGTTGGCGCACCCACCACGGCATTCAATGTGCTGCTGGTATAGGGATCAAACGGATTGGCCGGGTTCGTTCTGTTCCAGAGAACACCCATAGCAGAGCTGCCGTTATGAGGAGTATGACAAAAAACACATATTTCCGTTATAGTCGAACTCGTTTTAAAATTACCTGCAAAGCCCGACCCGCCGCCACCTGGGGAGAAGTCATGCTTACTGTGAACAATAGATAATGCTTCTGAAATGCCGGACATCAGCACAACCAGATAGCAAACGGTAACAATATATGTCATCAGTCTTTTCACGGCCTTTACTCCTTAAATATTTAATATATATAGATATTATAGTTCGGCGTCTCTATTACGTACTCATCAACAAGTCAACGCCATTTACTACTATCTTCATGGTTATAATTATTTTTACTGATTTCTTATATGCAACATGTATACCGTAGCTAAAAACATTTTTTAAAAAATAATGTTTTTTAATTTTCAAATGGTTTGTATCCTATATACACAATCATATTAATCAAACGCCATAATATAAGAGCATTTATGCTCAACATAACTGTTGGTTTTGTCTCAATTGAGCTAATACAAAAGTCTTAGCGCGCCTTAATTATTAGTGTGAAGTAAATATCCGTGATATGTTTCGCTTTCCATGATACATGTTACCCGGTACAAGATGGATATCCAGCTAAGTGGCATACCTTGCTAAGATAGCATTTGAACAAAGATAAATCAAGAGATAAGCTAGGAGTCTGTCGGACTTTCCCGACGTAAATAAATATGTTATAGTCACTCAGCTTTTCAATCGCACATAACGAGGTTGAACAAGATGAGCGTAAAATTTGTCGACTATGATCAGTCAACACTCTATTTATTGCCACCATCACTTCAGGACTGGCTACCCGAAGATCACCTGGCCCGATTCGTAGCCGAGATCGTTGACCAGCTTGACCT